>Ga0302326_10006651_pt1 | contig 25883 bp, 18 predicted proteins | sample Palsa_T0_3_FD_202264 | JGI IMG/M metagenome (GOLD analysis project Ga0302326, IMG submission 202264) | Peat permafrost microbial communities from Stordalen Mire near Abisko, Sweden - Palsa_T0_3 | ecosystem: Environmental > Terrestrial > Soil > Palsa > Peat permafrost | place: Sweden: Abisko... | reverse complement strand
GCCTGAGGAACGCTATGGACCTTAAGACTTTGCAGAACACCCCTCCATGGGACTGGCCAAGAGATGCCGGGAAGAAATTTCGGGAGCTTCTGATTGATCATCGGGCCAATGAATCCGACCGGCTCGTGGCCGCCGAGTTAGCGGGCGATCTCACCGTTATCAACGACGAGTTGGCCGATTGCTTAACGGCGATCATGGGCAGTCCTGACGAGCCAGAGCAGTTGCGCGCCACGGCTGCAATTGCCCTTGGGCCAGTGCTCGAACAGGCGGAGACCAATGGATTCGAGGATCCGGACGACGTACCCATTACTCAGCGCACGTTTCGTAACATGCGCGCTCCCGAGCGCTGGCACCAGAACGCGATCAGGAGCGCGTATGCCAGCGGGGACAAGGACTGGATGCTGACGGCAGTATTTGCGATGCGCTGGGTGCGCGGTTTTGACGACCAGGTACTGGAGGCCTTGGAAAGCGCCGACCCAGAGATTCACTACGAGGCCGTGCAAGCAGCCGGCAACTGGGGACTGGCCGCAGCCTGGTCTCACATGGTCGCACTCGTCGATGACGCCGGCACCCCAAAGCCCCTGCTGCTTGCCGCTATCGGCGCGGTCGCCAGCATCCGTCCAGCGGAGGCGCGGATAATTCTAGCAGACCTGGCCGACTCCGACGACGAAGAAATCGCGGAGGCCGCCGGCGAAGCTATCAGGATGGCTGCGATAGCTTCAGACGAGGAAGACGACGAAGAGGTTGGAAGTGAGTGGATCAATTGAGCGGCGCGACGCGGCGATGCCTGTTGGTTTCTCGATGACCCGCCGTGAAGTACTAGCGGCTATGGCCGTCACACTTGCAAGAGCGGCCAGCCTTCTGCCGGCGAACAAAAACGTGAAGTGGGGCTTGGGTTCGAACCTTTGGAACTACTTTCCCCGTGTTCCGTTCACCGACATTCTCGATGTCATGAAGGACACCGGGTTCATAGGCCTTCGATTGACGCAGTTCCCGCAGATCCTCAAGACCTACGACATCACCACCGCGCAGATGCGGAAAGAAGTTGAAAAACGCGGCTGCCACATTGTCGCTACATCCTTCAACGGCCCGGCCTACGACCCAGCACGCCGTTCTGAGATAATCGGCAACGCCAAGGCCGCCATGAACTTCCTCAAAGAATTCGGGGCGAACCATCTTGTAGTGTTTTCCCCCGACCGCAAATACGCAAACCAGTCCGGGGCCTTCAAGATCATGTGCGACTGCTTTAACGAAATTGGCAGGACGGCTCGTGAGATGGGCTTCTATGCGGGGTTGCACAACCACGTGGGGCAAATGGTGCAAGATCCGGACGAGGTAGATCGCTGTATGGCCATGACCGATGCGGCGCTTTTCTATTTTTCACCCGATACGGCGCACCTCTACCTGGCCGGATGCGACGTCGCCAAGACGATGGACAAATACCGGAGCCGCCTGATGTTGGCGGATTATAAAGACGCGAAGCGGTTGTCCGGTGCGAAATCAGGTGCCTTCGAACGCAACAGCATTTTCGACCTGGGCGATGGCGAGATCGATTTTCCAGCCTGCCACCAGGTCCTGAAATCCATATCGTTCCATGGCTGGCTGATTGTGGATCTGGATATTGCGCGGCAGGGCCAACGCGTCAGCTACCAGCGTTGTGCCGCCTATGTGGTCGAGAAATTAGAGGGGATCTATGTTTGAGATTTCCCGGCGAAAGCTCCTGCAAGCAGGCGCCATGACCCCGTTTCGGAGCGATTACCGCCTCATCGACTCCCATGTCCACGTCTGGAAACACGACCCGAAATATCCCTTTGCCGCAGGCGCCAACGTGCCCGCGCGGGACGCCACACCGGAAATGTTGCTGGATCTGATGAAGGCCAATGGCGTTGCCAAAACGGTGCTCATTCAGGTCATTCATTACAAGTTCGACAACAGCTATGTGGCCGATGTGCTGAAACAATACCCGGGCATCTTCCAAGCTGTGTGCCGCGTAGATCCGCTCGATCCCGCCGCTCCCGAGCACCTGTCCCAGCTCACGGCGCAGGGCTTTCATGGGGTCCGATTGAGTCCTCCGGCGGACGCTTCTGGTGATTGGTTCCGCGGGCCCTTAATGCCGCCGCTCTGGAAAAGGTGCCATGATCTGAAGGTGCCAATGACGGTGCTGTCAGCCATCACGCGAATGCCGGACGTCGGTGAGCTCCTCGAAAAAGCACCGGATCTAACGGTGGTGATCGATCACATGGGCGATTGTCCGGTCGATCGGCCGGCCGAACTTGAAAAACTGATAGCGCTGAAGCGTTACCCCAACCTGTTTGTAAAAATTTCGCATACCTGGTCTCTCTCAAAACAATCCTATCCTTGGCTGGATGCGCAGCGGTACGTCAGACGGCTCTACGACGCGTATGGCCCGCAGCGGTTGATGTGGGGTACGGACTGGCCCATTTCGGAGAACTCCACCACCTACGCAAAGACGCTCAGCGTGGTTCGCGATGACATGAAATTCCTGACCGCCGAAGACAAGCGCTGGGTGCTGAGCAAGACCGTCGAGAAAGTCTGGCCCTTTCCGGCGTAGCGGCGAGACCATTAGGTTTCTGGACGGTTGGGATGGCTGCACCGAAGGCATCGGGAGTGGCGCTCACCCGCGCTACAGACGCGATCCGAAAAAGCCGTTTGGATTTATACAGTGGATCTGTTGAAACCTGCGATACGCCAGGCCGCCGAAAATGCGATGCAAGCTGCAAACTGCCGCTGTAACATGAAGGCTGACGGCAACGTGAGATGCCCGTAATTTGGCACCGAACTCTCCGCAATAGAAAGGAAATCGCTCGTGAAAAGAAATCGCAGTTACTGGCCGGGAGGCAGTTATCATCTCGGGTGCGTCGCAAGAGTAGCGTTAACATTGGCCGTGCTTCCCGTTTCGGTGAGGCCGTCGCAACCACCTGCTAACCCGGCTCTCAACGCCCTGTGGGTTAACTCGGATCAAGTGCCGAATCCTCTTTCGGACCCCACGGGTTCCGCGAGCGCCACCCTCGTCACTAACGCCTTCGCCAGCGGCGTCAACATGCTCTACGTCAGCCTCTATAGTTCCACGCCGAACAGCGACGGCCTCTTACTGTACCCGGACAGTGCCATCGAGAACCTGATTAACATGGCCCACGGACAAGGCATGCAAGTGTATGCCGCTTCCGGGACCCCCTCCTGGCCGGCGGACGGCTGTGCGACGACCGCGAATCCGATGAGCCGCATGAGCGACTTGATCACGTATAACACCCTCTACCCAAGCACTACATTAGACGGCGTCATTCTCGACGTTGAACCGGAACCGGTAGATGCTCCCGCGCTTCTGGCGTTGTATCAATGCCTTCAGAGTCAACTCCAGGCAGCCGGAATGGGTCTTTCGGCCGCCGTCAGCGTTACGGTCCTCAACAGCCCGCCGGTGACTGGCCAGACCGAGGCGCCCTACCAGCAGATCGTCGATTTGCATCTGAACGCCGTGGTGGCGATGGGCTACCGAAACTCCGCAGGCACTTTGGATCCGAGCACCCTGGCCTGTACTGGAAACGGGGTGCTCTGCATTGATGAGAATGTGATTGCGTACGCCAACAGCGTCTCCCAGGGCAAAGTGATCCAGGTCGGTTTGGATACGGACGATAACACTAGCGATCCGGAGGAGACGTTTTACAGTATGGGCCAAGCCGCGATGAACGCCGTGGCGGCATCTGTCGCCCTCCAGTTCAATGCCGCGGGCCAGGTTTTTGGCGGCTTCGCGATCAACAGTTACCAGGATTCGTATTTGAGCGGTAGTTCCCAATTGCCCCTCTGGCCGGCCACAAATCCGGCTGCGGTGAGCCCGTCGATGCCGGCGGTCAACGCCGGAGGTGTCGTGAATGCCGGCAGCTATACTGCGCAAGGCGTCGCGCCCGGTTCCATCGTTTCCGTCTTTGGCACAAACCTGGCTGCCGCAACAGCTACCGCGAGCGCTATCCCTCTTCCAACCACCCTAAGCGATGTGACCTCCGTGACATTCAACAACATTCCCGCGGGCCTGTACTTTGTCAGTCAGAACCAGATCAATGCGCAACTCCCGTTTGACGTGCTGCCGGCGGGCGGCGGCACGGTGAACATCGTGGTTACCCGCAGCGCCGGCACATCGGCGCCGCAGAATGTAACGGTGGCGCCGGCGTCGCCCGGCATTTTCACAACAACGGCAAACGGGCTCGGTCAGGCGTTCGCTTATGACAACACGACGGGAGCCATCGCCGCGCCCGCCGGCACCGTTGTCGGAAGTTCCACCACGGCCCCCATCTCTGTGAGTTCGGGGCATGCGTTGATCATCGCTTGCACTGGACTTGGCGCGGTTACCCCGTCGATCGACGACTATGTGGCCGCGTCGGACGGCACCATCCGGAACACCTTGCTGCAGCCGGCTATCTTGATCGGCGGTGTCCCGGCGCAGTTCGTCTACTCCGTGCTCTCGCCGCAATATGTGAGCGAGTATCAGATCGGCGTAATACCGGATCCCAGCACGCCCGCGGGCGACGCAGTCTCCATACAGTTACAGCTTGGCGGCGTGACAACGACGGACCAAGTCACTATCGCGGTCGCCCCGTGAAGAGTTCCGTCCGAATAAGCTACTCAGTGACGGCCACCACCGTGCGAACCGCCGCCACCACCGTGGGAGCTGCCCCCACTGCTATGGACGCTACCACCGTGAGAGCCGGCGCTGGAGCGATTCGATCCACCGCCGCTATGAGAAGGGCTCGATCGATAGGTGGGCGCAGAGCGGGTTTGCCCGTAGTTGCGTCCGTAGGACGGACTCGATCGGTATGCGCTGCCGCCGTAGGACGGAGCGGAGCGATAGCTCGGCGCGGCGCGGTTTCCCCCGTAGTTGCCACCGTATGACGGACTCGCGCGATACCCGCTGCTTCCACGCGCACCCTGGCTGGTAGCGGGGCCCGCTTGGCCGAACCGGGTCCAACCGCCGGCTTGCGCTGTGTTGGTCCGGGGCGCCGAGTTATGTTGCGGTCCCGCATAGGATTGTGGGCTCGATCGCCCGGCACCGGATCCGCCGCGTGCGGCCGAAAGTCCCCCGTAGCGGTGACTGAGCGCACTATTCGAATAGGCGACCCCCAGCCGATGGGCGGGATTGTGCGCCCAGGTCGCGCCAACTGCGAATCCCCGCCCGCCGAAACCGGAACGTTCGAAAAAGAAGCGATTCTGAAAGATCGAGTGATGGAACCAGCTCGGTCCCCAGCCCCAACCACCCCATCCCAGGCCGCCGAAGAAGCCTCCAATGTAAATGCCCGGACCGAATCCGTACCCAAATCCATAGCCGATGTCCGCGTAATCCCACGGCGGGTAATAACCGTAGGCGGGTGGTCCCCAGATATACTGCGGATTGTATAAAGGCACGTAGACCACTTCGGGATTGGCCGGTTGAATGTCGATAGCCGACTGATCTCCCTGCATCTCGGTCGTGACAGTCTGCTGCCTGTCGGACTTGAGTTTACCGGCTGCCATGGCTTGAGCACGCATCCGCTGCACGGCATTCATGACGTCCGCCTGTTGAGCGAGGAAGGCGTTGCCGAGATCGGTGGTCCAACGGATATCGGAGTTCAGGCGGTTCACCACGTCCGGGAAAACCACCAAAGCCTGAATACTGGGATCCCAATTCTGTTGGCGCGCAGCGTCCACCAGTTGGGGCCCCTGTAGATTGCCGTTGCGCTGCAGCCACTGGGCCGCCTCGGCGATCTCCAGTGGATATGTGGACGCGACCAGAACCTGGCTGAGTAAAGCATCCGGATATAGGGCAACCGGCGCGACCATGGTGTCCAATTGTTGCGGAGAAAGAAATTGTGCGGAAGGCGCCCCTTGTTGCGCCACCAAAAGGCCGCCCGCCAGAAGCGGAACACAAACAAGGCTAAACGCGTGGCGAACAACGCGCGGAATTCCGATACTCTTCATGATCCACTCCCTTCGGGCACCACGCCTTCACTATGGGCACGCTGCAGGCCAAACCGCAAGTGTTGACCGCGGGCTGGTTGACGTGGTGCCGGGGCGGTCCGGATGGTTGAAAAGTACCGCTCCGGTGGATTGCGGCCGAAAACGCCGGCGCTGCCCGGCGATGCCGGCAAACGCTTCGACCCGTTGAGGCTGCCGGGCCGTATCTTATAATAACGGTTTAGTTTCCCGACACAAGGAGTGTTTATGCCCGCGAAGCGCATCGGCATACTTACCGGCGGTGGCGACGTGCCGGGTCTCAATTCAGTCATCAAGACCGTAGTGTACAGAGGAAGTGAGATCGATTGCGAAGTCATCGGTATACGCCGCGGCTGGGAGGGACTGACACATGTCAATCTGGATGATCCGGCCAGCCGGGCGCGCTATATCCTGCCGCTCAATCGCGAGAACACGCGCACCATCGATCGCACCGGCGGCACCTATCTGCATAGCTCCCGGACCAATCCGGCCAAGATGAGAGTTGTACCTCAGGCGGCCAAGAGCCAGAATTTTCCCAAGTCCGAAGTCACCAAGAAGGGTGTGGCTTCCACGGTGTACGACATGACCAGCCGCGTTTTGAAGAACGTCGAAACGTTAGGCCTCGATTCTTTAGTAGCCATCGGGGGTGACGACACGCTCAGCTACGCCGCGCGCCTCGATTCCGAAGGTTTCCGGGTGATTGCTATTCCCAAAACGATGGATAACGACGTGCGTAACACCGAGTACTGCATCGGCTTCTCCACCGCCATTACCCGTGCGACCGAAGCCATCGAGCGCCAGCGCACCACAGTGGGCTCGCACGAGCGCATCGGCATCTTCCGCATTTTTGGGCGCGACGCCGGCTATACGGCGCTCTATACGGCCTATGTCACTTCGATTCGTTGTTGCATCCCCGAGTTCAAGTTTCAGCTTCCGCACCTGATCGAGCTGCTGCTTACCGACAAACAATACAATCCGAGCAACTACGCCCTGGTGATCCTGTCGGAGGGCAGCGAGTGGGAAGGCTACCAATCCAAGGAAATCGGCGAGGCCGATGCCTACGGCCACAAGAAGAAGGGGAACGTGGGCGAGGACCTCAGCGACGAGATCAAAAAGGCTACCGGCGAGGAGACCATTGTCAGCGATCTGACTTACGATCTGCGCAGCGGCAGTCCCGACTTCGTGGACAAAATGGTGGCTTCCACCTTCGCCAGCATGGCCATGGATTGCATTCAGCAGGGCCAGCATGGAGTCATGATGGCCATTTCCAGCGGCTGCTACCACGCCGTGCCCATTCCGGATCCCAAACTCGGTCCGCGCCGTGTGGAGATCGAAACGATGTACAACACGCGCCGCTATCGGCCCAATTACGCGAATAAGTTGGGCCTGCCCATCTTTCTTACGCGTGCATAATTTCGCGCGCTACTTTTCGTCTCCGTCCAACACGCCGTTGCCGTTGCGATCGATGCCCATGCGGAGCCCGCTGCCTTGCGGCACACCCATGGGACTCAGGGTATCTCCGCCCGTAATGAAGCTGACAAGCTGCGCGTGGGTGAATGGCCCCAGGCCGGTCGTATCGGACAGGTAATTGTTGGTCACCGTATCGTACGCCAATCCGTGCGGCTGTCCTTGGATCGTGCCTTTCACGATCAGGTCGATACTGCCGGCCGTGGCTTGCGACTCGAGCGTGGCCCAATTGCTCACGACCCAGCTATTGTTCACATTGGCCGCCGTCGCTGTGAGTGTGTATCCTACCGCGGGCGGCATGCCGGTATCGAAGCATAGCTCGTAAGCATTCAATTGCGTTTGGATTTCGGTGTTGGTGGAAAAGGACTCGAAAACCGGATCGGAAAGGAATTCAAAGAGTCCCGCGTCGGACCCGTCGTGCAACACGCCGAAACCGTCGATGGTGGCTGCGCCGGCGGTGTTGTTGAACAGCAGCTTCTGATAGATATTGCGCAGTTGGGGCGTCTTGAATGCTTGCGGCTGCTCGAGCAAGCTCGCCGGAATAATGAACTGGTCGGTGCCGGCGTTGGTAGAGAGGTGACAAATATTGCAGGTGACGATACCCAGCGTGAATGCCTGATTCATAAAAATATCGAGGCCGGCCTGTGGACTTCCGCCGGCAATGCTGGCCGGCAGTGTTCCATCCAGGTTCTGGTTCGGATTGGGCTGGAACATGACCGTGAAAATGAAATTCTGGAATGCGGTCATATCCGCGTCGGACAGCGTGCTCCCGCCCAGCAGGTCGCTGAAGTCCGTGTTAAAGGCTGCAAAGTTCACTTTGTCTCCGCGCCAGTGGTAAGGCTGCAGGTTTGCCAGCCCCTTCAAGGCCAGCGTCGTCATGGGGCCTTTCATCGGATGGAAAGTGATGTTCACGGGATCTTTCACCGTTTCCATAGTGCCATCCGGATCGCCCAAGTCCCACCCGAGGTGGTCCATATCGCCATCGATATGACACGATGCGCATGCCCCTGTGCCGTTGCCGGATAGCTTGGCATCATAAAGAAAACCGCGGCCGGCTCTTATGGCGGCCGGCGTCGGATCGTAACTTCCCACGGGAATCTCGCTGGTTACGGCGCCGGTCGACGTATTTACTACCGACAAAGTATTCGAAATCCGGTTGAGCACGTAAAGCGTCTGAGCCGCCGCCTTGAGCGCCAGGCCTCGAGGTCCGCGTTTGTTCTTTGGGTCCGCCAGAGAGCCGGGGGTGTTGCCGATTTCGATGCGCTGAAGAACGGTTCCATTCGTGCCAACCTTCGCGACACGGTCTGTGCCGAACGCCGCCACCCACATGAATTTGCCGCTGGGATCGAACACGGTAGCAGTCGGTTGAGACAGGGCCGTCGACAGCGCCACCGGATTGGGCAGTTGCGTGTAATTGATGCCCGGATTCAAATCGAACGGAGTTACCTTCCCGGAAGCGATCGAGATGCGCGTGATTTGATTGTTGATGAAATGGCCGCGCAGGTTGGGCTCAAAGCGCACCAGGTTGAGCGCATCGGTATTGGCGATGTACAAATCACCCGTAGCCGGATTCACGGCCAGGCCCAGATTGATGGTTCCCACGCCCGAGAAATAACGATTCACCGCCGGCGAGGCTGCATTGATTTCGACCACATCGTTGTCCGGCATGGTGAACTGGATGAAGGACGACCAACTGGGATCGGTGGCTTGCACGATGATCCCCTGCGCCGGCGCGGGCGGCAGGCTTGGATTGGTGGGAGGCGGTGGAGGAGGAGCAAGAGGGACTGGAATGATGGTTGTGGCATTACCCGAGAGGGCGAACGCCGCATAAACTTTGCTTCCGTCCGGGCTGACCGCCAGCGCGCGCGGGTTGCCGCCAAAAACCGGGATAGAAGTTGTCAGGCGGTGGGTGTTCACGTCATAAACGTTGATCAGGTTGCTTCGCGATACCGAAACAAAGGCATGCCCCGCGGCGAACACCACGTCCATGGGCTCGTCTTTCGCGTAGATGGTATCGGTGACAATGCCCTTCGAGGCCGATATCACGCTGACGCTATCGGACTCCTGATTGACCACCCACGCTTCGTCGTTACTGCGCGGATTCACGGAAACCGGCTCGATACCCACGGGAATCTCGGCGATCAGCACTGGATTAGCCGGCTGCGAAACGTCGAACACCGACACTCGCGCATCCGGCGTATCGACGGCAAATAGCCTGCTGCCATCCGGTGAAAGCCGCACCGGATTCGTCTGCGAAGACTCGAAGTTCACAAATCCACTGCCGGGGGAGACCTGACTCATTATCGCTGTCGGAAGCAGGCAGGCTGCGGTAAGCAAAATAGCGAGGTATTTCATTGACGTTCATCTATAATACTGGCGTAAGTCGCGGTTTTCAACCCGCCAGTTGCAGCCGAGCCGCAAATTACTGGTTCAGGTAGCTGTCGAACCACGAGAGAATCCGCTTGGCCACGTCCCGTTGATCGGCCGGCTTCACGAACATGTGCCCCTCCCCTGGATACACTACCAGGCTGGTCGGCACTCCCAGGGTTTTCAACGCGTGCCAGAACTCGAAGGATTGCGGCGCCGGACATTCGGCGTCCTGCTCTCCCACCACCACCAGCGTTGGCGTATGCACCTTTTTGATGAATTGAATCGGCGAACTCTTCGCGTAGACCTCGGGATCGTCATAGACCGTCGCCCCGAAAAACGGAATCATCCACTGATCGATCAGGTTCTCGCCATAATAACTGGTCCAGTTCGCGATTCCGGCTCCAGCCGCCGCGGCCGCAAAACGCCTGGTCTGGGTGACCGCGAACATGGTCATGTAGCCGCCGTAACTCCAGCCCGTAATGCCTAAGCGCTGCTTATCGACCGGATACTTCGCGATTACGGCGTCCACGCCCGCCAGGATATCCCGCAGGTCGCCATATCCGAAGTCTTTGACATTGTCCTGCGTAAACGCCTCGCCACGGCCATAGCTCCCGCGCGGATTTGGCAGCAGAACGTAGTAGCCTCTGGAAGCCAGCAATTCGGTGAGACTGCTCCGCGCCGGCCAGCGCGGGACCACCAGACTGGAAGGCCCGCCGTGTACTTCCACCACCAGCGGCATCTTAGCGGCAGACTCCTTTGCCGGTTTGATCAGCCAACCTTGCACCGCGCGGCCTTCGCTGTTCCATTCGATCGACTCGGAGTTACCCCAGGCCGGCTTCATCCCGGAGTTTCCGTGCGTTACCGCTTGCCAGGCGCCTGGCTTGCCCCACCAGACCTCCGGGGGCTGCTCGAAGCTGCTGCGTACAATGCCACAGGTGATCCCATCGCGCGCCACCGCCATGTTCGGAAAGTTGCCGGCCACACGCGCCTCTTCGGCTCCGTGCCAGCGCTCCTCAATGGTATCCGAACGCAAATCCAGCGTCGAAAGATTCACGCCGCCGCCCACGTATTCTGAATAAAGCAGGTGTTCCGGAGTCTGCCACACCAGAGAGCTTGCTGAAGTCTTGCGCCCGGGCATGCGGTCCCGCGCCGCCCCGCCGCCCGCCCCGCCGGCCGCCTCGATAGTATAAAGGTCTCCACCGTGGGACCCCTCATCGCTCATCAAGCCTTCGATAAAGGCAATCTGCTGCCCGTCGGGAGACCAGCGCGGCACCGCGATCTGCAGCTTTGGCTTGTAGATCACCGAGGCATTGCCGGAGTCGGATCGGATTACGTAAAGCTGCGCGATCCACCAATTGTTGTCGCCCGGGCCCGGGGCGGCGCTGGCGGCAAACTGCATCCCGTCCGGCGACCAATCGAAGTCATAGACATGCCGGTCCGCCGGCGAGATCAGGCGTACCTGGCCGGAAGCTGCATCCGCCACCGCGATGCGCTGATTATGAATGGCGTTGTCGATGACGCCGGTTTGTGGTCCGGCGGCCAAAAGCGGACCACCCCCGCTGGCTCCCTCGACATAAAGGAAAGCGATGTGCTTGCCGTCTGGCGACCAGCGCGGACGCTGCGCAAATCCACGCAGATCCGCAAGCTTGGCGGCCCGCTTGGACCCGGCATGGACAAGCCAGAGCTGGGGTGCTCGTTCTGCCCCGCTGTTGGAAATGAAGACCACCCGCGAGGAATCGGGCGACCAGGCCGGCCCGCTGTCATCGCGCTCTTCGGCGCTGCTGGTAATCGCAACCGTGGTGTCCCGTCCACGCGTGGGATCGCACAGGTGCAAGCTGCCGCCGCGCGCGCCTCCGCTCGATTGCACCCAAGCCAATCGTTCGCCGTCAGGTGAGATGGCGACGTCTTTATAAACTACCGTGTGGCCGAGTTGTTCGATAAATGCGTCGGCCGTCGAAACGGGCTGCGTCTGTGCCTGGAGTTCCAGAAGGCTGACTAGCGCTAGAAATCCCAAACGGGTGACGGACATTTCTACAGTATCGCGCGGCCGCGCGATACTGCCGTCCGGACCAGCCGCTACTGAACGGCGATGACCGCGGTACTTGGTGAGAGCGCCGAGCCGGCCTGCGCCACTACCGACACGTCTCCGCTCGGAGCAGACGCGGGTATGGTGACGTTGATCTGGAACAGACCGGCGTAAGTAAGACCCGCAAATACCACTTGCCCCGGAGTCCCATTGAACATGACTGTGGGCGTTGTCGCGAGCGGCAGTGCGGTGGTAATCACCTGGCCCTCGGGAGCCGCGGGATTAGTTGGTCCAAATCCCGTGCCATAAAGGATAACTGTCTCGCCGGGAGCGGCCGGTGTGCTGGTGGAAGTGCTGGTCGAAGTGCCAGTGGAACCGCTCGACGCAGGTCCGATCAGTGAACCATCCGCATGCGTTGCGACGACATGCTTGCCGTCGCTTTGCGTGAAGAAAGCCGGAGCGACAGCCTGCACCGGAACAGTAATCGCGCCGCTCGAGAGTCCGAAGCTATACGTCTCGATCTGCACTGTTCCGGTCGTCGGAGTGCCCACCGGCAGCAACACGTTGAGCTGGGTGAGGCTGACGTATTCCACGTAGGCCGGCGACCCGTTCACAGTGACGCCCACGCTGTCGATATCCGTCGGGAGAGCATTGTTCACAAAGTCGTTAGAGTCCCATAAGCGCGTGGTGCCCGAAAGATTCGCCCCCGTTATGGTCACCCAGGTATTGGGGGCGATAACAGGGAGAAAGCTGGCGCCATTGACCACGTTATCCGCCGTGACAGTGGGCGCCGCCTGGAGCCTGCCCAGCAGCCCATGCGGCGCGCCGTCCGGACCCGGAATTCCGGCCGTGAAGTATACGGCATTGATGTCGCCGCCGCTCCCGCCATTGCCCGCCTGCAGGGCCCACAGATTCGGAACGACAATGGGGACGCCGTAAACGTCATTCAATGTGGCGATGAATGCGCCGCTGACGGAATCAAACACATTGATGGTGCCGTCACCGAAATTTCCCACCAACAAATCATTCGCGTAATCGCCGAAGCCGGCAGGCGCGATCGCCAATCCCCACGGCGCGTTGAGCTTTCCACCCGCGATCAACTGCTTCACTAGATTTCCCGAGGTGTCGTAAACGTCCACGTATCCGTTGCCCGCGCCCGTCACGGCGAAGCTCTTGGATGTGTTCTGCAGCGCGTAAGAAACATATAAGTTATTTCCCAGGCTTTGGATGTTGAAAGGGGCGTAACCCGCCGGAAGGCTGCTGTCCACAAATGCATTCGGCAGGACCGCTGGCTTATAGTTGGAGTCGAATACATCGATGGTTCCCGCGAAGAAGTTCGCGGCATACAAATATGTGTTAGCGCCGCTGGTGCCGATCGCCAGTCCGGTATAACTCGCTCCGGAGCTGGACATGTCCACCGCTACAATCGCATCTGCCTTATTCACCGTGGAGTTCCAGCCCGATATGGTGCCGTCCAAAGTGGCGAAAATGAACGCCGCCGGATCTCCGGTCGCGGTAGCAAAACCCTGCGTGCCGTTGTAAACCGTGCCCGTGGGCGTCCCCGTAGTGGCTCCTGCCTTGGACGGCGGTATGGTGACAACCAGTGAGATTACGGCGCCATTGCTGCCGTAGAGGGTTGAAAGCCCGGTAGCCGCGTCCGAGATCCAGAACGGGCTTTTGCTGGATTCGGAAATGCCCCACGCGCCTTTCAGGTTGGGGTCGGTGTAATCGGCTAAGTCGGGAATGTCCGAGACCAGGTTACGAACCACATAAGCGTCGGCGGCTCTCAGTGAGCCTGGCGACGCAGCTACACACAGGAAAAATCCAGCAAGTGTTACGCATTTTCGAAGATCGTGGAACGGCATGAGACAGATTATCACACCACACTGTTTGGAACGATCGTACTTATTGTTAATTAGCAGGCGGAATTTACAGATGTTTCGACCGTTGAAGCATCCTCCTATAATAGAAACATGTGCGGCATTGTGGGATATATCGGAGCGCGCAAAGCGGTCCCCATAATCCTGGAGGGCCTGAAACGGCTGGAGTACAGAGGATATGATTCGGCGGGCTTGGCCGTTTATTGCGATGGCGCCCTGGAGGTGCGGCGCGCTTCCGGCAAACTGCGCAACCTTGAAGAGGTCATCCGCATGAATCCGGTGGATGGCGCGTACGGCATCGGACACACGCGCTGGGCGACCCACGGGCGGCCCACCGAGGAGAACGCGCATCCCCACCGCGACTGTAAGGGCGACATCGTTGTGGTGCACAACGGCATCGTTGAAAATTATCTGGCGCTGAAGGGGCGATTGCAGGCGGAAGGCCATCTCTTCAAAACGGAGACCGATACCGAGGTCATCGCGCACCTGGTGGAGAAGTATTTTACCGGGAATCTGGAAGAGGCCATACGCGCGGCGGTCAAGCAGCTTACCGGCGTTTTCGCGTTGGCCGCCATCGCGCGTCCGGACCCCAACAAGATCGTGGCCGCGCGTTCCGGTCCCCCCGTAGTGATCGGGTTAGGCGACAACGAGTATTTCGTGGCGTCCGACGTGCCGGCAATTCTGAATCACACCCGCGACATGTTTTTTCTGGCCGATGGCGACATGGCGGTGCTGACGCCCGATGGCGTGCGCCTCAGCGATTTTGAGGGCCGTCCCGTGAATCGCCAGGTGACGCATATCCTGTGGGACCCCATCATGGCCGAAAAAGGCGGCTACAAGCACTTCATGCTCAAGGAGATTTACGAGCAGCCGCGAGCTGTGCGAGACACTACCCTGGGGCGCGTAGGCCAGGAGACCGGCCGCATTTTCTTGGATGAGATGGATATTACGCCGAGAGAGTTCCGCGAATTTCAGCAAATTAAGATCATCGCCTGTGGCACCAGCTGGCACGCGGCGCTGGCGGGCAAATTCATGATCGAAAAGCTGGCCCGCATTCCCGTTGAGGTGGATTACGGCAGCGAGTTCCGTTATCGGGATCCGCTGGTGGATGCCGGTACGCTGACCGTGGTCATCTCCCAATCCGGCGAAACGGCCGACACCCTGGCGGCTCAGCGCGAGGCCAAACAGAAGGGCTCGAAAACATTGGCCATTTGCAATATGGTCGGATCGATGATCACGCGCGAGGCGGCGGGCACCATCTACACACATGCCGGACCGGAGATCGGCGTGGCGTCCACCAAGGCATTCACCTGCCAGTTGACCGCGCTCTTCATTCTGGGGATGTATCTGGGCGAAGCGCGTGAGACTCTGGACGCGTCGGCATCGCTCTGTTTCGTGCAGGAGTTGTGCCGGCTGCCGGGAAAGCTTGAAACCGTGCTCTCGCGCGATGCGGTGTACGAAGAACTGGCGCACAAGCTGTTTCGGTCGAGTGATTTTCTATTCCTGGGCCGCGGGATTCACTTTCCCATTGCGCTCGAAGGCGCGCTCAAGCTGAAAGAGATTTCCTATATTCACGCGGAGGGCTATCCGGCGGGGGAGATGAAGCACGGGCCGAATGCGCTGATCGACGATAAGCTGCCCGTGGTAGTGCTGGCCACGCGCGATCCGGCGAGCTACGAGAGCCGCGTCCTCTATGAAAAGACGCTGTCGAACATTCAGGAGGTGAAGGCGCGCGAGGGTACCGTGGTGGCGGTGGCCACCGAAGGCGACGAAGAGGCGCGCAAGACCGCGGACTACGTAATTGAAATTCCGGCATCGAACGAGCTGCTGGCGCCCATCCTCGAGATCGTGCCGCTGCAGCTTCTGGCCTATCACATCGCCGTGCGGCGCGGCTGCGATGTGGATCAGCCGCGCAATCTGGCCAAAAGCGTAACGGTCGAGTAATGAACGGGGGCCTGCTGATGCTGGCAGGCCATGCCATCTATCAGGACGGCAAGTGGCATGGCGGCCATCAGAATGAAGACCGGCTGTATGAAAAGCACGTTCGGGACGCCTTCCGCATATTCGCCAGCGAAGGCTATCAGGCGCTGGTGCTGAGCGGCGGCCGTTCGCGTCCGCATCTGTCGCCCGAAATCGCCAACTCAGAGGCCGAGGGCATGTACGAATACGCGGCCCGGGCCGGACTGGCTGCGCCCGGCGATGCAGTTCTGCTCGAAAAATTTGGCCGCGACAGTTTCGAAAATCTATGGTTCTCGATGCTGTGCTTTTACCGGCAATTCGGTGAATGGCCCGCCCGCGTGGGTGCGGTGAGCTGGAAATTCAAAGCGCTGCGATTCTACCTGATCGCCTGCGGGCTGGGGCTGGCAGAGGGGCGCTTCCGTTTTTTCGGCAGCGGCGATCCCACCGGCCGGCAGGCCATCGAAGCTTTCTCCGCAGCCAGCGCGCAATACGACGCGATGATCGTACGCGGAGGCGAGATCGTCGATCCGTTGCATCGCGATGCGCAGTGGTTCGCTCGAAAACGTCTCGGCCGCATGCCGCGCGAGTTCGCGACCAACGCCGAGTATCTGCGGCGAGTGAAGCGGGAGTATGGCGCCGGCGATCTGGTGGGTAGACTGATCGACATGGTAGAAGCGCTCGAGCCGGGGCCGGCGTGGCGCGAGGTGAGCTGGCCCTGGGCGGGTCAGGACGCACGCGCCTTGGTGTAGATCGCGTCGCCCACGCGGCGCATCCAATGGAGCTCGCCGTCGGTCATGGGTCCCCGGCGAAGCGCTTCCAGTGCATGCTGAAATTGCGTCTCGTTGGCTGGTCCGGTCATGCAGATGTTCACCGCGGGTTGGGTCAATACGAAGCGATAGCAATCTGCCGCGGTGGGGATCTCTTCGCCGCGCGGGATGTTCTTGCGCGCCAGCAACTGACGCCAGCTCGTGGCCGTGAACGAAACCAGGCCCGGCGGATTCTGCGCAGGCAAATTGGCAAATACCTCATGCTCGGCGCCGCGATGGACCGCGTTGTAGCGCACGTGGAATATGTCGAACTGGAGATCGGGGGCGAGGCGCGCTATCTGCGATCGATTATGCGTAGAAACTGCCAGGTGGCGCACCAGCCCGCGTTCGCGCAGCCTGCGGCCGGCGTCCAGAATGCGCGGCGGAATCGCGCCGTTCCATAATCCCAGCAGCAGGACGTCGGTGTAGTCGAAATGAAGCGCTCGTAAAGCTCGCTCGACGCTCGGACCCACCAGCGCGGCGATGCGCGAGTACGATTGCAGCACCAGCAGAAAGCGGTCGCGGCGACCGGCCAGACGGCGCAAACCTTCACCGAACGGATGGCGGCGAAGACTGCCCCAATAGAAGTAGTTCATGCCGTGGTCAAATGCCTGCTCGACCACGCCCGCGGGCGCGCCATAGCTCGATGCCAGACCCAGCCGCCCGACTTCTATCCCGGTGCGGCCGAGGATGGCGCGATCGAAAACCATGGCTTAATTCTAACGGAGGCTCAGAACAAGATAATCTTCGTCCAGATACATGCCATTGACGAAGAGTGCCCGCGGCTCTCGTCCGAATCTCTGGAATCCGAGCGATTCGTAGAGCTGCATAGCCGCCGTTTGTTCCGTCGTCGCGCTGAGTATGATCTGCTCCAGTCCCGGGCTGGGCCTGGCACGATCGATCAGGGTGCTCATCAGCTGGCGCCCTATACCCCGCCCGCGGCAGCACTCCGTAACGTATACGCCCCAGACGCGGCCCTTATGCCGGGACTTCGGCTCCTGCTCGCGATAGAAGCCCGCCGTACCCGCCAGGTTCCCCTCTTGAAACGCAGCGAGCAGGAAGCTTCCCGGCGCGGGTGAGCCTATGCGAGCGGCGGCGGCCTCGACGCTGGTCCGGCGGTGGTCCTCGGCCGCCGAGCTGAACACCTGGGGCTCGCGCTCCAGAGCTTCAAGGCGCAGCCGCCACCACGCGCCCGCGTCATGTTCGGTCAGCTCGCGAATCTGGCTAATTTTCTTTCACCGTCTCGCCCGGCCGTAACAGCGTGGGAGCCTTCTTCTTGGTCTTCTCCGCTTTGGCTTCCTCCGCCTTCTTCGCCTCGCGTTCCTCGGGACTCATCATGTCCTCGAGTTCCTTCTTCTCCTTGGCATCCTTTGCCGCCACCTCCGCGGCCCGCGTCTTGGGGTCTTCCTGCGCCAGTTCCAGACTGTCGTTGGTGCCGTCAATCGCCTGCTTCAAAATGAAATCGTACCGGCCTAGATCCTTGGGCTGGCTGTCCTGGATCTTTTGCAGATCGGCCAGCATCTCCTTCTCGGCCCCGGCTACGGCGGTGAGGCCGGCCTTGATATCCATATGACGCTTTAACGCATCGTCAGCCACTGTATCAATCGCATCGATGATATTGGAGTATTCGTCCAGAGTGTCGTGGATCAGGATCGACCGGCCGGTCTTCTCCTTGGCCAGCCAGTGATCCACCTGGCTCAGGCGTTGTTTGGCGAAATGAACGTAGAGACTCAGCCTCTCGTTGGGCTCCTGCGCTTCCCGTATCTGATCGGCTTCATCCGCGGTCAGAAAATCGCGCTGGCGCTGCGCCGCCAGGGGCGCCGCCAGCAATACGCAGAATAGTAAGGTCTTCATTTCTCTTTGGCTCCCATTATCTCGAGCAGCAGATTGTCATGAGCTTGCTGGACCTCGCTCTTCACTTCAGCCAGGAGAGGCCGGTCCGCCGCGCTCATCTCGTGCTCAAAGGAATCCAGCCGCCGCAACAAATCCCGGGTGGCGATCTCGGCGTGCTTGAACCACCTGGGACTTTTGCGCGGATTCTTTCCCGTTTGATGCAACGACGCGTCGGCCAGTGCTACCGATTCGCGTATCTCGGTTGCGCGCGCCTCCACCTGCGCAAGATCGCCCTTAACGTACGCCGCACGAGCCTCGGTCAACGCCGCTTCGGCATTATCCAGCGCCAGTTTCGAGCGCCTCTCCAGGTTGGGCTCCGCCTTGGCTTCCTGCAGGTCGGCGCGCAAGGCCGCGCCCTGCAACAGCATCATACCCAGCGAAACCGCGGCGATGCGCCTCAACGTTTGTTCAACTCCCGCTCGAGCAGCTTCACTCGCTGCCGTGCCTTCCACTCCTCATCCGGGAACAGTCCCTTGCTCCTCGCCAGAAACTCCTGGTAATTCTCCAGCGCCGGCTTTAGCGCTCTCAGCTTATCGTAGGTGATCGCATGGAAATAATAATTGCCCGGCGTATCCTCGCCTAGCGCGTGAGCCTTGTCCAAGGCCGCCAGCGACTCCGGATACTTCTCCGCCATGTACAACATGGCCGCCAGCTCGTTCCATGCTTCACGCGAATCCGGCTTGAGCTTGGTCGCCGCAAAAAACTGCTGCGCGGCCGGCTCGTATTGTTTGTTGTCCCGCAGGCCGCGTCCGTACATCATCCGTAAGGAATAGTTGGCCGGTTCCGCGGCAACGCTCTCGTTCAACAACGGCAGCGCTTTGTCGAACTGCTTCTCGAACAGATATGCCGTGCCCAAGGCCAACCGGTTGGCCGGCGTAGGATCCTTGCGCATGGCGGCCTCCAGCGGCGGGATGGCTTCTTTGGATTGCTTCCCGGCGAGCATCAACTGCCCGAGGCGTTCCTGCGCTCCAGGATTGTCCGGGAACTCCTGATAGATAGCGATGGCTTCGCTGTCCTGGTGGTTCTTTTCATATAAGGATGCCAGCTCGAGCAGGGCATCCTTGTAGCCTGCATCGAGTTGGGCGGCTGCACGGAAATGCGGGGCCGCATCCGCCAACCGGTTCTGCCGCGCTTCCGCCTGCGCGAGGCCCAATTCGGCCGCGGCCGATTTCGCATTCAGATCCAGAGCCCCCCGATAGGCTTCCTCGGCCTTGGCCGCGTCTCCGGACGCGAGCAACGCTTCGGCCCAATACACCCGCGGCCGGAATTCTTTGGGCTTCTGCTCCGCCGCCGCCTTTAAGTAGGAAACCGCTTCGGCAGCCTGCTGATCGCGTATCAGCAGAATCCCCATGTTCAACTCGGCCTCGTAAAGTCCGGGCTTCAGATCGAGAACTTTCTTGTATTCCGCGATGGCTTCCGGATCGCGCTTCAACATGCTGAAGGAAAGGGCCAGGTGGAAATGCGCCGCGTAGTCCTTGGGATCGGCGGCCACGGCTTTGCCGAACAGCTCGGCGGCCTGGCCGTACTTCTGCGCGTCGAGCGCTTTCATCCCCTCGGCGCCGGGGTCGCTGGCTTGGAAAAAGAACAGGACCGCTACCAGCGCCAGCATACTTCCATTCTACTCACTGCCCGCCAGCGCCAGTGCCCCGCCGCCAGCATCGAGGTCGCGCAACGCATGGCGGACTCCCGCGTAGCAACCTATAATGGGGAGTTAATTCTGGGCAGGAGCCCAAGAGGGGGAAAAGGATGTTTTCTCTTAGAACCCAATCCCAAATGATTCAGCACGCCCTCGTAGTGATGCTATTGTTCGCCGCCATGACCGCCGGACAGATTGCGCCCCACGCCACAGGTCTGACATTTAACGGATCTGCAAAACCTTAGCCGCGCCTAATGGTGGTTCCGTGCTCTGGCTCACGCCGGCGCAAGGGAACCAGGCAGGCTCAGTATTCGCTACCAACGGCATCGTATTCAATCGTAAGTACATCTTCAGCACCTTCTTCCAGTTCAAGATGACGGACCCGGGTCCAGAGGGTGCGTCTGACGGGATGACCTTCACGCTTCAGACGGAGGCGCCAAGTGCCCTGGGGGCCGACGGCGGGAGCTTGGGCTACGTCGGCATCACGCCAAGTGTTGCGGTGGAATTCGACACGTGGCTCAACGCTGGCGTAGATTTCAATGATAACCACGTGGGGATACTAACGGGCGGCCAATTTATCGAGATTGACCCGCAAACGCCATATGGGGTTACCAACTGCCAACCCACGGGTGCATTTGGTTGCATGTCCAACGGCGACATCTGGTCGGTCTGGATTGACTACGACGGCACCAATCTTAATGTGGCCATCGCCGATGATTCCACCACCCGCCCGGTGAACATTAGTAGTTACCCGATTGCCCGCTCTTCTCGGGCAGAACTCCGCCTTTGTCGGATTTACGGCCAGTACTGGCGCTGGTTATGAGAACCATTACATCCTGGATTGGCGCTTCCTGGCAGCGTGCTCAATTAGTCTTTCTTGAAAGTGACGTTACGGATTCTGCCGGCGGCGAACACGCTAATGCCGGAAATGCGACCATCAGCGTCCCGTTGGAATACCAGCGTGACGATATCGCCACTCTCGAACCCGTCCCGCACGAGTGGATTCAGTTTCTGCGGTGAGTTCCAATTCTTTCGAAGCATAAGGTTTCCGTTTTCAACCGACAGTTTGTACGTCGCACTCAGCTCCGTGCTCGAATATGCACCGGCGTAGGCAGCCAAGGCGTCATCGTTGAGGTGCAGCTCGTCTATCTTAGTGCCGGTGAAAAATGCGTCCTCGTCCTGGAACGTCCCCTTCACCTTCATCACACCGCTCGAGTTGTCAAAGGCGACGACTGCTCCGAATGGATCTTCAAATCGGCTGGGGCCAATGCGCTTGAGACTCATACCCCACCCGACAAGGTTCCCGGCCGAGACAGTAAACGAAGCCACTGAATAATCGCGGCGGTCAAGGTACTTGCCAGCAAACGGACTGGGGTCGGAAACAGCACCAGCACCCGGCACTTCAAGCGGGGCCCTCGCGGCCTGCAGGTCCTTCTCAAGATACACGTCGGCTACATTACGCGAGAGACTGGCTGGGTTGGCACTCGACAGGTTGCAAAGGCACACGACGGTGAACCGCTGTTCCGGAAAGCGCAGAATTTCAGTACGGTATCCGAAAAGCCCGCCACCGTGTTCTACGATGGGTAAAGCCCGATAGTTGCCTAATGCGAGACCCAGAGCGTAGCTGATCTGCTTACCGCTGTTCAAGACCCCGCGGGTCTGCATCTCCTTGAGAAGCGTTCCCTTTCCGAGCCTGTTCTCATAAAAGTTCCGGTCCCACAGAAGTAGATCGTCGACGCTGCTCATCAGTCCGCCATCTCCGACTTTGTCGAAATTTGTTGACCAGTCCGCGACAAAAGAGTCGTTCTTTCCGGGAGCGTACGCGGGAATGCGTCCGGGCACAACCAAGGTGTGATCGTCGTAGAACCGGGTGTGCACCATCCCCAACGGCTGAAAAATGTTCTCGGCGGCGAACACCGAGAGGGGCTTTTTAGTGGAGCGCTTCACGACTTCGGCAAGCAAAAAATAGTTTGTGTTGCTGTACAGGAACTCCTCGCCGGGATTGTAGTTCAAGGCTTTCTGACGCGCGACGAGATCGATAAGTTCGTCTGTGGAATGCAGATCTGCGGCGTCCCGGCCGGAGAGATAGAGCAGGCTCAGTACGTCCCTGAACCCGCTGGTATGGTGTAGCATCTGCCGCAACCTGACTGGATGTCCATAATCGGGGAGCTCCGGAATGTATTTGCGGACGTCGTCGTCAAGGGAAAGAAATCCTTGCTCGGCCGCGAGTACAACACTAGCAGCCGTGAACTGCTTCGAGACCGAGCCCATATAAAACACTGACTGAGGCGAAAGCGGAACGCCGAGCTCGAGGCTGGCGGTGCCGTAGCCCTTACGATAGATAAAGGCTCCGTCCCGTATCACGCCAAGCGCGCAGCCGGGAGAACCTGCTTTGTCGTAACCGGCGAAAATCTGATCGACCCTTTGCTGATCGGTATCCGCTGCAAGTGCGGGGACCATGAGTAGGACGGCGAAGGCAGGAACGGCATCGAATCGCATCGTATACCTCCCTCTCTGAGTTGGTCATTGTAGCGCAGAATGGCGGCGCGAATCGCAGAGCAGCACAGAACCCAAAAACCTCGCATTTACCGGCAGTGGAGAGTTTGTTCTTGTTTCAGAACGGGTAGGTTTCGAAACATGCGCTGGAACCCGCGCCAATGCTGGGCGGCGTGTTTCAAAATGTCTTGATCGATCGTTGAGACGACCCGCCGTTCAGAAGATCGGCTTTAGGACCATCCGGCCGTACGCGATGAACGCCATGAGGAGACCCAGCACGCCGCTTAAGATGATGGTCGTGATCTCGCCGTACTTGGCGTGCACCCAGACGAACACGAGGCTCTCGATCGTCAGGACCGTGGCGGCCACCACCGTGAGCGCCGGATGCCAGTGGAGGGCGGCGGGGACGATCAGCCCGACCGTGCAGACGAGTTCGAGGATGCCGAGGGCCATCCAGGCTTCCCGCGGCAACGCACCAAAGGACGGGACATCCTTGCTTACCTTGTCGAACATGAAGACCTTCATGACGCCCGAAGCTCCGTACAGGAGCACGGCGAGGATCTGCAGGACCCATAACAGGTTGTTCATCGTGTGCCTTCTCCCGGTTTCCGCGTCGGCGCGCGCAGGGCGGTTTCTTCCCGCGCGATCCACTTCTGAGCGACCATGGATAAGCTTATGATAATTCCCCTTCGTGTTGCAGAGAGGACCCATTCTGAAGCGCGGGTCACTTGATGAGCGCGTCATAGACGTTATGCTCGCCGATCCAAAATCGGTGTTGCAGATTGCTTTTGAGCAACGCGAAATGTTTATCAGCCCGTGCGCGGATGTTGGCGGGCAGGGCGCGATAATCGCTCCCGAAATCCGCGCCCGGTGGGCCATTACGATGGCCGCTTAGAGCGGTTGTGTGTTTCCGGCTTTGTGGTCGGCCAAGGGGCGGAAACAGAATTTCTCGGGTGCCTCCCTCGGTTCCGGGTCGGCCTCGGTGCGGCGACTGTTTCAATGAGCGGATAGTGTCGTACGGCCTCCGCATGCTGGGCTGTCGATAATGCGGGTAGTGCTGTTTCAGATAATTGCTGATATTCTGCGAGTCCGCTGCGGCGGGCGTCCAGCGGATATGCATTTAGGAGCCGCTCAGGTGTGAAATGTACTTCCATGCCTTAAAGACACGGGAAAAACGGCGAGCGGGCAATGGCGTTGCATCGTTCGCCGGTCGTCTCGGGTTTTACCCTTTTCGGGATTGCCGGAATTTAGATCCTGCACAACGTTATGTCGTGACACCAACGGCTCGCGGGCATTTCCCGCACGCTGATTTTGCGCTATCCTCGGTTGAGAAGTTATGCGTTACCGAGGCAAAGTTGACTGGTGGATTGGGGCGAGCGTGCTGGTTGGACTCCTCGCGCCGATAGCTGTTGCTTTGGCGACAAAATGGTTACCGATGTACGCACTGTTTATAGGCGTGTGTGTCCTCGTCTTTGGGTTCTGTTTCCCGCAATCGTACGAGACCACAGGGACTGAGCTGGTCATCAGAGCGGGCATCAGGCAAATTCGAATTCCCTATGCGCGGATCACGACTGTCATCCCCTCAAGTGATTCGGGGAGTTCTCTGGCTTTGTCTTTAGATCGTGTTCTAGTCGAGCATCAATCGGGCGCCGTTCTGATCGCGCCGGAAAACCGAGTGGCGTTCATTGCCGATGTTCAGGCGCACGCCCCGCAACTTTCGAAGCATGGCCCGGGCGCCGTTCTATCGCTCGTATAGCCACACGCAGCTCACGTCGCCGCTCCTCCAACAACCAGCAGCGCCTTTTGAGCCTGTCCCGAAACTTACCATTTCTGCAATACGCCCTGTTTCAGTACATCCCCGCAGCGGCGTCCGCCGGAAATGCTCAACCCCTAAGCCCCCAGCCCCACAAGACGCTCCGCCAGCGCCTGCCGCAGGAACTGCCCTGTGTAAGATCCGGGCGCCTGGGCGATCTGCTCGGGGGTTCCGGTTGCCACAATGGACCCGCCGCGCTCGCCGCCTTCCGGCCCCAGGTCGATCACCCAATCGGCGGCCTTGATCACCTCCAGGTTGTGCTCGATGATCAACAGACTCGCGCCATTGTCGATCAATCTCCCGAACGCCGCCAGCAGCTTGGCGATATCGTCGAAATGCAATCCCGTGGTCGGCTCGTCGAAGATGTACAGCGTGCCCGCACAGGAAGCCTGTGCCAGGTGTGACGCCAGTTTCACGCGCTGCGCCTCGCCCCCGGAGAGCGTGGTCGCCGATTGTCCCAGCCGCAGGTAGCCCAAACCCACATCCGCCAGCACCTGCAGCTTCTGCGTGATGCGCTTGGCCCCGCTGAAAAACTGCAGCGCCTCGTCTACCGTCAGTTGCAGCACCTCGTGAATATTGAGCCCGTTGTAACGAATGTCCAAAATGCCGCTCTTGAAGCGCGTCCCTTTGCACTCGTCGCAGACCAGTTCCACATCGGCCAGAAACTGCATCTCCACCGTCACCGTGCCGTCGCCCTGGCATGTCTCGCAGCGTCCGCCTGGAATGTTGAAGGAGAAGTGCCCCGCCGTGTAACCGCGCTTTTCGGCATCGCGCGTCGAGGCGAACAGACCCCGGATCAAATCGAAAGCTTTAATATAGGTCACCGGGTTCGAGCGCGGCGTGCGCCCGATCGGCGACTGATCGATCATGACCGTCTCGCGGATCGATTCCGCACCCTCGACTTTGCGGCATGCCAGCCGCAACATTGGCTCCAGGGCCTCCTCTTCCGGCGGCTCGCCATCCCCCACCACAGCCGGAGCTTTGTGCAGCGCTTGCATCGAGCGGTAGATCACATCGTGCACCAGAGTGGACTTGCCCGAGCCCGAAACGCCGGTGATCGCCACCATCGCCTGCAGCGGGATCTCCACGTCGATGTTCTTCAGGTTGTGTATGCGTGCCCCAAAAAAACGGAGGCGCTTGGCGCGACCCACCCCGCGGCGCGCGCGCAGACTCGCTCCACGCCCTTCTTCCCGCAGGTACCGGCCCGTGAGTGACTCCCCACTGTCATGGAGCAACTCCGCATAGGAACCCTCGAAAATAATCTTGCCGCCGCGCTCGCCCGCGCCCGGCCCCAGGTCCACAATATGGTCGGCCGCGCGCATCACGTCGGCATCGTGCTCGACAACGACAATGGTGTTGCCCAGGTCGCGCAGCTCTTCTAAGATCTGAATCAGCCGTCCGGTATCGCGGCTATGCAGGCCGATGGACGGCTCGTCCAGCACATAGCAGGCGCCCACTAACCGCGACCCCAGACAGGTGGCAAGCTGAATGCGCTGCGCCTCACCGCCCGACAGCGTCGACGACAACCGATCCAGCGTGAGATAGTCCAGGCCGACGT
>Ga0302326_10006649_pt1 | contig 25890 bp, 28 predicted proteins | sample Palsa_T0_3_FD_202264 | JGI IMG/M metagenome (GOLD analysis project Ga0302326, IMG submission 202264) | Peat permafrost microbial communities from Stordalen Mire near Abisko, Sweden - Palsa_T0_3 | ecosystem: Environmental > Terrestrial > Soil > Palsa > Peat permafrost | place: Sweden: Abisko... | reverse complement strand
GAGGAGGCACGGCACATCTCGTTCGCCGGCGAGTTCCTGAAGGTGCATTTGGAGAAGACGGACCCCGTCACCACCGCTGTGTGCGGAGTCGTGTTCCCGCTGGTGATGCGCTGGCTCGGGGGCGAGATCATGACGCCACCGCCCTCGTTCGCCGCCCAGTTCGACATTCCGCGCGAAGTGATGCGGGAGGCGTTCTGGAGCAGCCCGCACGCTCGCAAGCTGATGGCGGGCTACTTCGACGACATGCGCGCGCTCGCGACCAACCTGGGGCTGATGAACCCGGTCACGAGGCGGCTCTGGAAGCTGATGCACATCGACGGTGACGCGTCGCGCTATCGCGGCGAGCCGCAGCGTGAAGCGCGCATCGCTTGAATGCCCCACGTCGTTACCCAGTCGTGCTGCAGCGACGGTTCGTGTGTGTATGCCTGCCCGGTCAACTGCATCCAGCCGACGCCAGATGACCCGGACTTCCTCGCCGCGGAGATGCTCTACATCGACCCGGGTACGTGCGTCGACTGCGGCGCCTGCGTCTCGGCCTGTCCGGTCGATGCGATCAAGCCACACACCAAGCTGACCGACGGCGAACGGCAGTTCCTCGCGATCAACGCCGACTTCTACAGCACACCGCGACCTCGCCCCGCGCTCGCCGCCGTGGTGCCGCCACTGGTCGTGCGGGACCGCGGCGCCCCACTACAGGTTGCCGTCGTCGGATCGGGACCTGCGGCGATGTACGCCGCCGACGAGCTCCTGACGATTCCCGCCGCTCGGGTCAACGTGTTCGAGCGCTCGGCGCAGCCCTACGGCCTGGCGCGAATGGGAGTCGCGCCTGACCATCCGAGAACCCGTCAGGTCAGCCGTCAGTTCGACGTCATCCGCAGGCAGCGCAGGCTCAGCCTCTACCTCGACGTCGAGATCGGCAGGGACGTCGGCCACGACGAGTTGCTCGCCCACCATCACGCCGTCATCTATGCGGTCGGTGCGTCAGCTGACCGTCGTCTCGAGATCCCTGGGATCGATCTGCCCGGCACCGCGACGGCCACCGAGTTCGTGGCCTGGTACAACGGCCACCCGGATTTCGCCGATCGCGACTTCGATCTCACGCATCATCGCGCGGTGGTGATCGGCAATGGCAACGTGGCCCTCGACGTCGCGCGCATCCTGACCGTCGATCCGGAAACGCTCGCCGGGACCGACATCGCACCAGCCGCCCTGGATGCATTGCGTCGCAGCCGGATCGAGGAGGTCGTCGTCGTCGGCCGGCGCGGGCCGGAACGGTCGGCCTTCACGCTTCCCGAGCTCGTCGGGCTCAGCTCGACGCCCGGAGTGGACCTGTTGGTGTCACCGGAAGAGCTTGACACCGGGCGCGGCACAGATCGCAAGCTCGAGCTCCTGCGCAGCCTTGCCACGGCGGGATCCGCGCCGCGGCGAATCCGCTTGCGGTACCTGATGTCCCCGAAACGCATCGCCGGAGACGACCACGTCGACGGGGTGGAATTCGAACGTAATCAGCTGGTCATCGCATCCGACGGTGCCACGCTCGTCAACCCGACCGGGCAGCGCGAAACGGTGCCGGCGGGGCTGGTGCTGACGTCGATCGGCTACCGAGGCCTGCCGGTGGCGGGCCTTCCGTTCGACGAGCTGACGGGCACCATCCCGAACGACCGAGGCCGCGTGATCGACCCCCGAACGGGCGCGGCCGTACCCGGAGCGTTCGTCACAGGATGGATCAAGCGCGGCCCGAGCGGGTTCATCGGCACCAACAAATCCTGCGCGCGGGAAACGGTCGAGGCGATCATCGAAGAGTTGAACGCGGGCAGGCTCACGTCGCCTCCGAGCGAACCGCGGCGTCCGGGTCATGCACAGCTTCGCGCGGTCGCAGGCGCTCCATCGCCTCCGTGAGGTGGCGGTGGCCGACGGTCTCGAACCCGATCACCGTCACGATCGGGGCGCACGCGACCACCACGAGGCAGCCGGCCATCGACACGCCCCATGACGCGAGCAGGACGCTGAGCAGGAGGACGGCACCGGCTGCGACCAGGAGCGCGAGATGGAACGGATCTTGCTCGCCGACGAGCGTTGTCCAGATTGCGAACAGCGCAAGCGTGAACACGGCGACCGGAGCAGCGACGCTGGTGACGGTGCTCACCGGCCCGATCAGCGATTGGTGCTCGAGGTAGCGGGCCGCTGCCAGCAGCCCGCCGCCCGTCGCCACGATCGCGCCAAAGATCAGCAGGTGCCCGTAGCCGAAGCTTACCGCCGGTCGGCGTGCAGCAGCTCGCCGAACGGGATCGCGAAGTACATCCACCACATCCCGAACGTCAGGCCGATGCCGGCCACCGCGACGAGCACAGCATTGACTGACCAGCCGGCGGGTCCGTGAACGACGGCGTTGAGAGCCGCCACCGTGCCGATAACGCCCTCGCCCAGGGTGATGATTACGAGCAGCCCGTATCGCTCGGCGATGTGGTGCGGGTGCCAGGGCGTGCCGCCTCTGCCTTTCTTGTGCTCGGCGATCCAGGGTCCCGCCAGCTCTATGAGCAGCAGCAGCGTCGCGATGGCGAGGCTGGTCGTCACCGGCAGCTGGGCTAGGAACAGCAGCACCCAGCCGACTTGCGAGGTGGAGATCGTCCAGATGTAGGTTTTCGCAATCCGCCGCCGGTCGCGATCGTGCCACCCCGCGCGGCCCCAGAGGAGGACCATGCCGACGCGCATCACGACATATCCGCCGACCATCACCCCGTTCTGAAGGCTTGCGTCGCGCTCGACGGATTCGAACATCTGCTGGAGCCCGAGCGCGAGGACGACTACGCCGATCATCTGCACCATCGTGAGCAGGCGGCAGACCCAATCATCGGTGTCGTAGGCGGAGGCGAACCACGAGTAGTTGACCCACGCCCAGCAGATCGCGAACGCGGCGAACAGGAACCCGATCACCGCAGCGCGGATGTGGCCCATCGCGAGATATTTCGCGAACTGGTCGGCGGCGGTCCCGAACGCAACCGCGAACGTCAGGTCGTACAGCAGCTCCAGCGGCGTCGCGACGCGCCCCGTCTCATCCGGGTCACGGCCCGACATCGGCCGCCGGCCGTGAGCCCGCTCCTCGCGCTCCTCGCGCTCCGTCGCCACGTCGTGGTCAGGGCAGGTCGACGTGGGCGATCTCGATCTGCGGGTGGAGATCAGGCTTCAGCTCGACCTGCTGCGCCGCGACCTCGATCGCTCCGAACTCGATGCCCCGGGTGAAGATTGCGCTGATGAGATCGCCCAGGTACTCGTAGTCCTCGTCGGTCCCGGCCAGGCCGAGGCGGTCGGAGATGCGCTCCATCCGGTCGGCGGGAAACAGGCGCTGGAGCTCGCGTCTGATGTCGTCGTACATGTCGCCGGGTTCAGGCTGATGCGTCACTGGCGGGCCTTTCTCGAGGGGATTGCGGGCGCGTGCTGCGCTGCCGGGAGCGCGCGCCTGGCGATGTCGGCATAAGGCTGCCGGGGGTTCGACCCCGGCCTGCTTTGGTAGCGTGGCGGGTCGTGCGGAGAATGTCGATGATCGCGGTGATGGCCATGTTCGCTTGGCCGGCGGCGGCATCGGCGGCGGGCGGCACGGCGATGACCACGCTGACGCCGAACACGTCGTCCGCATCGTCGTCCGCCTCGGTCTCGATCACGGGACTGTCGGGTGTCTCCGGCCTGCCGAGCTCGATCGCGCTGCTCCTCCAGCCGGGGTTCAGCTCGAGCGTCATGTCGGTGCCCGTACTCTGCACCGCCGCCGAAGCGAGCAGCAGCGCCTGTCCGACGGGTAGTCAGATCGGCACGGCATCGGCCGGAGTCACGTTTCTCGGCTTGCCCATAAAGGGGAGTCTGACGGCGTTTCTCGGCGCACCACTCGATCCGGGCGATGTCGCCTCGGTGATCCTTAGCGGATCGCTCGACGGTACGAAGCTGTCACTGTCCGGCCGCCTGTTCGTGCCCTCGCAGGGCGGACTCGAGCTCCTGCTCTCGGGCTTTCCATCCGAGCCGGTAACGCTCGAGTCATTGGCACTCACCGTTGACGCGGTGCAGACGGCGACCCAGACCGTCACCGAGACCGTGATCAAGATCAAGATCGTGACGACCGGAAAGGGCAAGCACAAGCACAGGCACAAGAAGAAGATCAGGAGGAAGGTCGAGAAGACCATCACGACCACGTACTCCCTGATCACCAACCCGCCGTCCTGCTCCGGGGCCTGGACCGGCACCGTCACGCTGAGCTACTCGACCAGCGCCGACACCCTGCCGCTCAGCATTCCCTGCGCCACGTCCTAAGTTTCACGGATCAGCGCTTCGATCCCATCGAGGATCCGCTCGAGGCCGAACTCGAACTCGGCGTTGATGTCGTCGTCGTCATCGAGGGCGCCTGAGGCGATCGCCTGGTGCAGTGCTGGGAAGTCGCCGGCGTCGATCAGATACGACAGCACGGTCCCGTAACGCGGTCTCGCGGGATCGCCGCCGGCCCCGGCGGCCCCAGCGGCCCCGGCGGCGAAGTCTGCCGTGAGCGTCGCGTCGCTGCGGACGAAGCCGCTGAGCAGCAGGATGCACGAGAGCTTCTCCTGCTCGGAGAGCGGCGTGTCCTTGAGCGTGCGCAGCGCTTGCTCGAGCCACCCGACGTTGTTCGGGCCGAGCGGAGGTGCGCTGATCGGCACGCGGAGCGACCACGGGTGGCGGCGGTAGGCGTCGCGGACCCCGATCGCCCAGCGCGTCAGCCCCGAGCGCCAGCCCTGATCGCCGGTCCCCAGCGGGGGCGGCGGCGCGAGCGCTGCGTCGACCATCAACGCCAACAGCTCGTCCTTGGCCGACACGTACCGGTACAGCGACATCGTTCCAACCCCCAGCTCGGAGGCGACGCGGGCCATCGACAGCGCGCCGATTCCTTCTGTCAGCGCCACCTTGATCCCGGCGGCGACGATGCGATCAAGCGTAAGGGCGGGCTTCGGCCCCCGCTTGACCCTGTCGCGCAGGCCCCAGGCGAGCTCGATGCTGGGTGGGATCACCGGCGCGGCGTGGTCGCCCCGATTGCTATCTGGATGCCCCGATTCGATGCGATCACTCATGTCTTGATCTTCCAGCCTACTTGACAGCGCCCGAGAAATGCGTATACGCTACGCAAAAGCGCGTAGGTGCTACGCAATTTACTCGTATCGAGGAGCAACATGAGACAGCAGTTCGCGATCGAGGCGCTTGACCTCACCAAGTCCTATAACCAGAAGCCCGTCTTGAATGGGATCGATCTAGCCGTTCCGACGGGCGCCGTGTTCGCCTTGCTCGGTCCCAACGGCGCAGGGAAGACCACAACCGTTCGGATTCTCGCCACGCTCCTGCAGGCCGATCGCGGATCGGTCCGTGTCGCCGGCCACGACGTCGTGACGCAGCGGCGTGAGGTCCGCCGGCGGATCAGCCTGACCGGCCAGTACGCCGCGCTCGACGAGCTGCTGACCGGGGCGGAGAACCTCGAGATGATCGGCAGGCTGCTGCGCCTGTCGGCGCGGGCGGCGCGAGCTCGCGCGCGAGAGTTGCTGGTGCTGTTCGATCTCGCCGAGTCGGCCGACCGCCGGGTCGCCACCTATTCCGGCGGCATGCGCCGTCGGCTCGACCTCGCGGCCAGCCTGATCGGAGACCCCGAGGTGATCTTCCTCGATGAGCCCACGACCGGACTGGACCCGCGCAGCCGCCAGGCGATGTGGGAGATCGTCGGCGGCCTCGCGGCGTCCGGCGTCACGGTGCTGCTGACCACACAGCAGCTCGACGAGGCCGACCATCTGGCTGACCGCATCGCCGTTCTCGACGGCGGTCGGGTCGTCGCCGAGGGGACCTCAGACGAACTCAAGCAGAGGGTGGCAGGAGCGCGGCTCGACCTGCGGCTCCTCGACGGGGCGACGTTCGATCGTGTCGTCGGCCACCTCGGGTCCCGTGCCTCGCACCGCGACCGCTCGACCCTGACCGTGGGCGTGCCCACGGACGGTGCCGCCGCGGGGGCGCTCGCGCTGCTCGACGAGATCGACCCGGAGCGAATCCGGATCGCGCGCTTCTCGCTGCATACGGCGAGCCTCGACGATGTCTTCATGGCCCTGACCGGGCGCCAAGCGAATCCGACCGAAAGTGAGACAGCCGATGTCTGAGAACACCTACCTCACCAGCGTGGACGCCAAGCCACGCCGCGACCGCACGCCCGTCTGGTCCGAGGCGCTGACAATGATGAGCCGGGCGCTGCGACTGTCGCTGCGCAATGTGGACGCACTTACGACCGCGTTCGTGCTGCCTGTGCTGCTGATGCTGATGTTCGTCTACCTATTCGGCGGGGCGATCCACACCGGCACCAGCTACGTCGACTACGTGGTCCCCGGGGTCCTGCTCGTGTGTGTCAGCTTCGGGGCCTCCACCACTGCCGTGACGGTCGCCCATGACCTCACCGGCGCAGTTATCGACCGCTTCCGGTCGATCGACGTCCGCGGCGAGTCTTTGATCAGCGGCCACGTCGTCGCCAGCGTCGCACGGAACGCGCTGTCCTCAGCGCTCGCGCTGGCCGTCGCGGTCGCGATCGGCTTCAGGGCTCACGGCAGTTTCGAAAGCTGCCTCGCCGCCGGCGCCCTCCTGATCCTCTTCGTCCTTGCGCTCTCGTGGTTCGCAGCCGCGATCGGCATCCTCGTCCAATCGCCCGAGGCCGCGCAAGGAATCGCGTTCCTGGTCAGCTTTCTCGCCTACCCGAGCAGCGCGTTCGTCCCGATCCACACGATGCCGTCGTGGCTGCAGGACTTCGCATCCCGCCAGCCCGTGACCGCAGTCGCGGATGCCACCCGGGCGCTGCTCAATGGCACACCTGTCGGAGCGAGCGCCTGGCACGCGGTCGCCTGGAGCGTCGCCATCATGATCGTGTCCGTCGCGCTGGCGGGAGCGATGTTCCGGCGGCGGACGAGCTAGCCGGTGGGGTTGTCGTCCATCATGGGTGCCATCGCGCGCGTGCGCTGCTCGACGCCGATCCGGCGCTCGCCTGCCACGATCTCGCGTGCGCATGCGTCACCGGCGAGGCCGAGGAGGTCTCGCGCCGGCTCGCGGCCGGTGCCGACCCGAACGCCTCGTTCATTCACAACGGCGAGTGGCTCCAGGTCGCCCTGTACGGCGCAGCGGGCATCGCCGGCGACATCGAGTTGACGAGGATGCTGCTCGAGGCGGGCGCGGATCCGACCGACGAGCGCGAGGGCTACCACGGCAATGAGGTTCTCTACCACGCTTGCGAGTTCCCCGATCCAACGTGCGCGATGCTCGTCATCGACGCAGGCGCGAGGCAGGATCTCGTGGACTACGACCTGGGACGGGCGCTGAACTTCCCGAACCCCGAGATGATCGAGATGTTCTGCACCCACGGCGCGCGGGCGTCGGCAGGCAGTCTCCACCAGGCGGTCTGGCGCCGGCGCCCGCCGCGCACGGTCGCGGCGCTACTCGATGCGGGCGCGCCGATCAATGCCGCCGACGACCACGGCCTCACCGCGCTTGAGGTCGCCGTCCGCTGGGGCGAGGAGGCGGTGCTGCTCTGCACGGCTCGCGCCACTGCCAGCAGCCCGAGGGCGGCCCAACGATGCAGACGGTGGATGAGATCCCGAGCCGGCCCTACGCCGAGATCGTGCAACTCCTCCTCGACGCCGGCGCGCCCGTGCCCGCGCGAATCGGCGAGAACGGTCCCCGCGCCGTGACGCTGATCGCCGAGCTCGCCCTCGATCCGCCGGAGGGCACATGACCGGCTGTCAGGGTTGCCAGCCGTCCGGGTCAACGCCGCCGGGCACCGCCACATCCGGGTCATATGGCGTCCGGGTGAACACGAACGATCCGAGGTCAAGGTGAGACACCGACCCGTCGCTGTGGCGGGCGACTCGCAGCGGCTCGCCGGTGTGGTAGCCGTCGAGCCCGACCCAGGCGTCATCCCCGGTCGCGCGAAAGCGCGACTCCCGGCCGGGGCCCAGCGGAGCCCTGAGCTCCAGCTGATCCCCGCGGGCGGCGAGCACGTGAGGCGCCGGGCCCCAATACCACACGCCAAGCAGGTCGAGGATCCCGGGAGCCGGGGCGACGGGAATCCATTCGTCCGGCAGGCGTGGCTCTTCCTCGATCAGGATCCGCAGCAGATCGTCCCCGAGCTCGGCGCTCATCCCGGCGGTGGAGTTGGCCAACAGGACCGCCCCATCGCCCGCCTCGGTCACCTTGAGCCCGGCAAGGAAACCCGGCATCGAACCGCCGTGACCGAAGCTTCGCCGTCCAGCGACGTTGAAGACCTGCAGCCCAAGGCCATAGCCGGCGCTCCACTCCTCCTCGCGGATGTCGTTCACGACGCGCGGCTCGCGCATCTCCGCCAGCGTGTCGCCGTCGAGGACACCGTCGCCGTCCCCGGCGAGGAACGCCGCCCACCGGGCGAGATCGGAGATCGTGGTCCAGAGCTGACCGGCCGGGCCCATCGCTCCGGCATCGTGCTCGGGCTCGGGCAACACGACGTCAGCCCACGGATGGACCGCCAGGCCCGGTGCGGCGGGCGGCTGCGGCCTCGGCGTGGTGCGGCTCATTCCGAGCGGCTCGAGCAGCTCGCGCCTGACCACGTCCTCCCAGGGCGACCCGCGTAAAGCGGCGACGATCGCGCCCAGGACACCGAAACCCACGTTCGAGTAGTGAAAGCGCCGCGCCGCGTCGAAGCGGGCTCCGTCGCGAAGTGTGTCCGCGCTCAGCTGCGCCAGGTCCCCGCCTGGGGTCCGTTCCCACCACGCCGCGCCGGTCTCGGCTCGCAGCCCGCTCGAATGCGAGAGCAGCTGAGCGATGGTGAGCCGGCCGACGCCCGTATCCGGCAGGAACCGCTCGACCGGGTCGTCGAGCGCCACCCTTCCCTCGTCGCGCAGCCGCATCACGCACGCCGCGACAAACGTCTTGGTGATTGAGCCGCACCGATACTGCATATCGGCGTCCGGGGTGGCGCCATCGACACGGCCGCGGCCCGCGCTCCAGACCAGGCCGCCGTCGCGAACCAGGCCGGCCACTATCGACGGCAGGCGCTGAGAAGCCTGTTCCTCGGCAAGGCGAGCGACCAGCCGAGCCGCGGTTCGCGAGGCGACCATGCGTGCAACGTAGCGAACGCGGTGCTCGGGGTTATGGCCCAATCAGGCCGTGCGCCCGAGTCGTGCGGGTCGTACCGCTGCGATCGTCACGGCCGCTATCTGCGTTGCGCTGAGCGAACGGCCTGTGCCTGAGTGCTGTCCATCCAGATCTCCCAGCGACCGGATCCCGAGTGGCGGTCGTCCAGGAAGCGATAGGGACGGCGGCCGCCGAACACCGTCGTTCGTAGATGCCACACGCCACCGAGCACGCTTGCGATTCGCCGGCGCGGCCACGCTAGCGTGTCTTCGATCTCTGGGAAGGTACGCGGACTGTCGGGCGCGACGGCCAGCGCGTCCAGGAGCTCGCGCATGAGGTCGCTACAGCGGCTGTGGAAGTACTCGATCTCGCCAGGATCATCCATCGCGTTCTGTGCCGCGTGCTGGATCCGAGCGGACGGGCCCGCCATTCGTGACATCCTCACACAGTAGGACAGGCCGGCCTTCGCGGTTATTCTGACGGCGAACCATGGTTGAGTTCGCCCGCGGCCTGTCCCCTCCCGACTTGAGCGCGCTGGCGGCGCTGGAGGCGCGCGTTGTAGCGGCCGACGGCGGCCGTCTGAAGCTCGAGTGGGGCGCGCTGAGAACGCGCGCGGGCGAGGACGTCGAGGACTTGTTGTGGCGGGAAGGTGATCGCCTGCGTGGCTTCGTCGGTCTTTACGCCTACGGATCGTCACCGGTCGAGATCGCCGGCATGGTCGATCCATCCGCGCGACGTCGCCGAATCGCGACGGCGCTCTTGGATGCTGCGCTACCGATCTGTCGCGAGCGCGGGTACCAGCGGGCGCTGCTCGTGGTTCCTCGCGGGTCTGAAGCAGGGCGAGAGCTCGCACTGCGTCGCGGGGCGGTGCTCGAGCACTCAGAACACGCGCTGGTTCTGCTCGACGCGCCGACGGATGGTCCGACCGACCCGCGCGTGACGCTGCGAACCGCAGCTCCGGCTGACGCCCCGGACCTCTCCCGGCTGCTCACTGCCGCATTCGGGGGGGTCCCTTCTGGCCTGGTAGACCTGTTGGGGGAGACGGGTAAACGCACGCTGATGGTGGAGTTCGACGACTCCGTCGTCGGCACGGTGGCACTTACGCGCACCGAGGAATCCGGCGGCGTGTACGGGTTCGCCGTGGATCCTGCCTGGCGGGGCCGCGGCATCGGCCGGGACGTCCTGCGGAGGGTGTGCCGGCGGCTGCGCGATGAAGGCGCACGGAAAGTCGGGCTCGAGGTCGCCATCGAGAACGACCATGCGCTGCGCCTCTACACCTCCCTCGGCTTTACTCAGGTAACGACAGAGGACTATTACGCCCTGCAGCTCAGCTGACGGCGTCTATCCAGTGGCCGGCCGGGGCGGTGTTCTTTAACGGCCCTTCTGTCGTTTCCGTGTGCGATTTGGGGGCCGGAGCACGCTCGCCCGAAGTTCTGGGCTGCCCCGCCCTCCGGGCGGCCCGACCCGCCCCACCCGCCCGACCCGCCCGACCCGCCACACTCCGCTTCCGCGCCCACCGCCGTAGAGTGCCGATCGTGCGCGATCGGCGGGGCAGCTCGATTCTCGACACGGCTCGGGTCCCCGGCGCGCGCTTCGCGCAGCTGGAGGCGACGATCGACGAGCTGCGAGCAGAGATGGCTGCCGGACGCCTCACGGCTCGGGCGCTCACGGCCGCGTACATCCGTCGTATCCGCGCGATCGACCAGAGCGGGCCGTCGCTCAGGTCGGTGCTCGAGCTCAACCCGGATGCCCTCGCGATCGCCGCAGCGTTAGACCAGGAGCACGGCGCCGGCGGCTCGCGCGGGCCCCTGCACGGGGTGCCGGTGCTGCTGAAGGACAACATCGCCACCGGCGACCGCATGGCCACGACAGCCGGCTCGCTCGCGATGGCCGGCGTCCAGGCGGCGCGTGACGCGCACCTGGTCAAACGCCTCCGTGACGCGGGCGCGGTGATCCTCGGCAAGACCAACATGAGTGAATGGGCCAACATGCGCTCCACCCGCTCGACCAGCGGTTGGAGTGCCATCGGCGGCCTCACGCGCAATCCCTATGCGCTGGACCGCAACGCCAGCGGCTCCAGCTCGGGCTCGGCGGTCGCGATCGCGGCCAGCTTCGCGGCGGTGGCTGTGGGTACCGAGACTGACGGGTCGATCGTCTCGCCCGCTTCGATCAATGGCCTGGTTGGCATCAAGCCGACGGTGGGCCTCGTCAGCCGTGACGGCATCATCCCGATCTCGCATACGCAGGACACCGCCGGGCCGATGGCGCGCACCGTGGCCGATGCTGCCGCGCTGCTCAGCGCGATCGCCGGACCCGACGCGCGTGACGCTGCCACCGCCGACGCGCAGCCCACGGACTACACGCGATGCCTCGACGAGGATCGCATCGCGGGCGCCCGCCTGGGCGTGGTGCGGGCCGCGTTCGGCGCTCACCCCGGCGTAGATGAGGTAATCGAGCGCGCACTCGCCACGCTGCGGGCGCGCGGTGCACTACTCGTCGACCCCGTCGAGCTCGGGCATGCCGATGACCTGGCGGACGCCGAGCTCGAGGTGCTGCTGCACGAGTGCAAGCAAGGGTTGCCCGCCTGGCTGGCCGAGTTCGCCCCCGACGCTCCGGTGACCACGCTCAATGACGTGATCGCCTGGAACGAGCGGCACCGTGACACGGAAATGCAGTGGTTCGGTCAGGAGCTGTTCGAACAGGCTGAGGGGCGCGGCGGGCTGACCGACCCGATCTATCTCGACGCGCTTGCGCGATGCAGTCGGCTCGCGCGCGACGAGGGGATCGACAGAGCGCTGGCCGAGCACAGGCTCGACGCGCTTGTGGCACCTACAGGCGGTCCCGCGTGGCTGACCGATCTGGTCAACGGCGATCGCTACACCGGCGGCTTCTCCAGCCCGGCTGCCGTCGCAGGCTGCCCACACGTCACGGTACCGGCGGGGTTCGTCCATGGGCTACCGATCGGTCTCTCCTTCGTCGGCCCGGCGTGGAGCGAGCCACTCCTGATCGGGCTCGGATACGCGTTCGAACAGGCCACGCGCGCGAGGCAGCCGCCAACCTTTGTGCCAAGCGTCAGAGCTCGGTGATTTCTGTGCTCAGGGCGCGGTCGCGTGGAGCGGGCCGAGCCGCGGGAACGGGGTCGAGGCAGGCTCGCCTGATCGATGGCGGCTTGGTCTGGTCGGCGTTTGCTTGCGTCCTGGCTGCCGGCTTGGCGTACCTGCTTTGGAAAGGACGCGGTAATGCGCTCTTCTACGACGAGTGGAGCTGGATCGAGTTTCGCCGCTCGGGTCTGCACGCGATCCTCAGCTCGTATAACCAGCATCTGCTGCTGGTCCCGCTCGCGGCCTACCAACTGCTGATCCGCACGGTCGGGTTGGGCCATTACTGGGTTTACCGCCTGATTGCCGCGCTCGCGCATCTGGGATGTGCAGCCGTCGTGTTCGCGTTTGCGCGCCGGCGGATCGGCGCGATCGCATTGCTGATCGCGATCCCGGTGGTGTTTCTAGGATCGGGTTGGGAGTTTGTGCTGTGGGGCGTGAACTTTGGGTTTACCGCCTCGATCGCGCTCTGTATCGCGGCGCTTCTCGCCCTCGACAAGCAGGACCGGTCGGGGGATGCGGTGGCGGCTGGTCTGCTGCTGCTCGCGCTGGCGTTCTCCGAGTACGCCGTGCTGTTCTCGGTAGGGATCGCGGCTGAACTGTCGTGGCGAGATCGGCGCCCGACTCGCGCGTGGGTTTGGGCCGGCCCGCTCGCCCTGTATGCGGCATGGTGGCTCGCTTACTACCAGCCAACCGATGCCGCCACGGACATTGCTGCGATGCCGAAGTTCGTCGTGAACATGGCGTCAAGCGCTGCCGGGGGTCTGTTCGGCCGCGACATCTACGACGGACGAGCGATCCTGGCCGTTGTCGTGCTGTTCCTTGGCTGGCGGATGATCCGCTGTCGGGCGCTCAGCCCCCGCCTCGTAGGACTTTCCGTGACGCTCGGCCTGTTCTGGCTCGTGGTCGCATACGGACGGGCAGCGATCGGCGAGCCGTACCTGTCGACCTATATCTATACCGGTGTGGTCATGATAGTCCTGATCGCAGCGGAGGCCTGCCGCGGCACGGAACCGGGAGCAAAGACGACGGCATTCGCAGCGCTCCTGGCGCTCCTGGCGCTGCTCGGCAACCTTCAAGCCATGAACGGAGGCGAGAGCTACCTCCACACGGGCTCGCGTACCGTCACAGCCGAGCTGACTGCCCTCCAGCTCGCGCGCGCGACCGCCCCAGCCGGTCTCGTGCTCGACCCGGTCTACGGTCCACAAGTTCTCGCCGGACCGTACTTCGCCGCGACCCGAGCGCTCCGGTCAACGGCGGCGGACTCGCTCCCTCAGCTGCTGCAGAGTCCAGAGCGCGAGCGAGCGGCCGCGGATAGCGTCCTCGTGCGCGCCGGCGAGGTGACCGTCGCCGGCGTTGCGGGACCCATCCGGTCGAGCTCGTCCCCGCCGATCGTCGATCGCGTACACGGTGGCGTCGACACGACCCACGGCTCCTGCGTGCAGTTCATACCGAATCAGGCGGGAGCCTCGCTCGAGCTGCTCCAGCCGGCGACCGGGCTCGCACTGCGCCGCGCGGCCACGACCAGGATCGAGATCAGAGCACGGCGATTCGCCTCCGGGTTCCCACCCGCCGTCTTGGCGTCGCCGGCGGGCACACGCACAGTCGTCATCCGAACCGTCGCGGACGGCTCTGACCGCCCGTGGCATCTGCGCATCTCTACACCCCGCGCGCTGACTGCATGTTCGCTCGCGCGCACTAAGTAGTTCTCCGCTCTCGAACCGGGGGTGATCGCCGATGTGGGACCCGTCGCTGGATCCGTAGCCTCGCTGACATGTTCGGCAGCGGCGTCACCGGAATCGATGGTGGCGGTCAACAAGGTGCTCGAAGCCCCGCCATGGCGGGATCACCTGCACAAGCGCTCGTCAACAACGGACGCGCCGGCTCGCGCGTCGCGAGCGTTACGGCATTGAAGCTCGAGGACGGTCGCTCGCTGTGCGTGCGTCGCTGGCCCGGAACCGGGGATCCGCTGGTGCTCCTCCACGGCCTGCTCGATTCCTCGGAGGGATGGAATCATCTCGCGGAGCTGCCCTGTGAGCGGATCGCCTTCGACCTGCCGGGCTTCGGGCATTCGGCCCCCCCGGCGCGGGGCTCGCTTGCCGGGTACGCGCGTGATGTCGCCGCCGGCTTGGAGATGCTCGGGGTCGAGCGCTTCAATCTCGTCGGTCATTCGCTCGGCGGAGGGGTCGCGGTCGCGCTCGCCGAGATGATGCCCGACCGGGTGGGCGCGCTCGTGCTCCTTGCGCCGGTCGGGTTCGGCCGGATCCGCCTTGCCGAGGCGGTTTCGCTGCCCGGAGTCAGGAACCTCGTCCAAGGCGCGCTCCCGTTCGCCCTCTCGAGTCGCCTCGCGGTCACCGCGGCATACCTGACCGTGGTGTCCAACGGGCTGCGGCCCGAGTCGGCGATCGTCGACAGGGTTACAGAACGCGGCGGCGAGCTCGTCGCGGGCGCGCGCGAGGGAACGCGCGCCGCCGCTGCGGCGGGGCGCTCTGCGCACGCGTTCCATCGCCGGCGGATCGCCTACGAGGGACCCGTCTTCGCGATCTGGGGCGATCACGACCGGCTCGTCCCCGTCTCACACCTTGCCGGTGTCCGGGCGGCGCTGCCCCAAGCCGAGGTGGACGTGTGGACCAGTATGGGCCACCACCCGATCGGCGAACGCTTCGAGGACCTGATCGCGCTCATCGAGCGCGCCACTGCAGCGGCAGACCGGTGGTCACTCGCGCCCGCCCGGACTCCGCGAGCCCGTCGGCCGCCGCCCCGCACAAGTTTGGAACCGCTCGTAGCTCTTCGGTGAGCCTCGTCTCCACCCGTGGGTTGAGGGATGCTCGATGTCCACCCACAGATCAACCCCGGAGCCGATGTGCAGACGTGAGGTTGGCGCGAGCATGCTCGCATGACAACCACCGATTACCTCATCGACTCACTGCTGGTGCTTCTCGTCCTGATGCAGATCAGGGAGCGGAAGCTCACGACTCGCACGCTGATCCGTCCGCTGGTGATCGTCGGCGTGGCCGTCCTGAATTATCTTCATGGCATTCCTACCGCCGGCAACGACCTGATCCTGGTGGGGGCGTTCGCGCTGCTCGGCGCCCTGATCGGCGTCGCGAGCGGCCAGACCGTGCTGATGCGCACAGCCCCGGATGGCGAGGTGCTCGCGCGCAGCGGGTGGGCGTCGGCGTTCTTCTGGGTGCTCGGAATGGGCTCGCGGTTCGCGTTCATCGTCTGGATCACGCACAGCGGCGCCGCGAGCATCGCGAGCTTCAGCGCCGCACACTCGATTACCAGCCAGGAGACCTGGACGGTGGCGCTGCTGGCAATGGCCGTGTTCGAGGTATGCGGTCGCTCGCTCGTCCAAGCTGTACGCCGCGAGCGCCTGAGCGGCATCGGCGCCCCGAGGCTGGCCTGACCCGCGTACCTTCCCCTCCAGTGCTTCTGACTCGCCTCGACCGCCGCGCGGCGACTCTGATCAGACTCGCCGGGCTGGCGCTGGTCGTTTGGTCGATGCTCAGCGCGAACCGTCATCCGGGCTTCAGCGGGCGTGGGCTCGTGATCACGGTGCTCCTCGTGCTCAGCGTTGTTTGCTGGCTGGCGTGGACGATCTGGCCAATCGGCGAGCGAGGGGTCACCGCCGATCTCTACGTCCTGGCTGGCGCCGGGGGTGTGCTCATCGGCGCTTCGCCCGACAGCGCCGCGAGCGCGTTCGTGTTCGTCGCGGTGGTCGCCGCCGGCGCACGCGCCGAGCTCATGCGCGCGCTGCCTGTAGTGCTCGTGGGCACGCTCGCCCTCGCTGTCTCGGTCCTCATCTACGACCTGGGCGCGGTCGGATTGGTGGCCTACGCCCTCGGCTTCGCCGCCGCGTTGCTTGCGGCGTCCAACAGTCGCCAGTCGGTGCTGCGGGCCGAGCAGGCCGAGCTGCTGCTTGCGCAGACGCAGCGCTCGCACGAGGAGCAGCTGCGCGCCGCGCGCCTGGAGGAGTCGACCCGGATAGCGCGCGATATCCACGACGTACTTGCCCACACCTTGGCTGGGCTGACGATCCAGCTGGAGGCGACGAGCGCGTTGATCGCGCAGGATGCCGATCGGGATACGGTGCTCGCACGCGTTCGGCGTGCGCATGAGCTGGCTCGCGAAGGGCTGCGAGAGACCCGTCGTGCGGTCGGAGCGCTGCGCGGCGATCGGGCTCCGGCGCAGGCCGGGATCGAGGCGCTCGTCGCCGAGTACCGTGCGGCCGGCGATGCTCCGGTTGCCCTCACCATCGACGGCGATCTCGGGCGTCTGGTCGGGCCGACGGGTGAGGCGGTGTTGCGGGCCGCGCAGGAGGCTCTCACGAACGTGCGCAAACACGCTCCCGGCGCGGATGTGTCGGTCGCCGTCCACGCCGGTGAGGCTGCGGGCGAGGACGTGGTGCTTCTAGTGCAGGATCAGCACAGCGGCGACCGGCAGGTGCGGTCCGCGAACTCGCTGGCGAGCAGCGGCGGAGGGTTTGGTCTGCTCGGAATGCGCGAGCGCGCAGAGCATCTTGGCGGGAGCCTGAATGCCGGCGTTGCCGGCGACGGCTGGCGGGTCGAGCTGCGCCTGCCGCCCCCGAGCGACCCGCTCACCGCGACGGAGGAGGCGCAATGACCCTCCCTGTGCGGGTTCTGGTGGTCGATGATCAGGCACTGGTGCGCGAGGGCCTGATGACGCTGCTGCAGGGCACGCCGGACATCGAGCCGGTAGCCGCCGCCGCTGACGGCGAGCAAGCTGTCGCCCTGTGCGCCCGCCACCGCCCCGACGTCGTTCTGATGGACCTGCGGATGCCCAAGCTCGACGGCGTCGAGGCGACTCGCCAGATCCGCGCTGCGCAGCCTGAGACAGAGATCGTCGTGCTGACGACCCACGCCGACGAGGAGTCGATCCTCGACGCGCTGCGCGCAGGCGCGCGCGGGTACCTGACCAAGGACGCGGGGATCGCCGAGATCTCTCGCGCCGTCCACGCGGCCGCGGACCACCATGCGCTGCTGGACCCGCTCGTCCACAGCCGTCTGATCGCCGCAGCGAGCGCCGGCTCCCGTCCGAAGCCGCTGCCGGCGAGCCTGCCGGATGGCCTCACCGCGCGCGAGGCTGAGGTCTTGTCGCTGATCGCGCAGGGGATGTCCAACCGCGAGATCGCAGCGAAACTGTTCGTCAGCGAGGCGACGATCAAGACACACATCAACCACGTGTTTGCCAAGATCGGCGCTCGCGACCGCGCCCAAGCGGTCCACTACGCCTACACGCACGGGCTCGCCGGCTGAGCGTCGTGCGATTTGGCGCGTCAGTCGGCTGCGGCGTAGCGCGCCTCGTCGGCGTAGCGGGCCTCGAGCTCGACGAGCTCGTTCAGGTCCCCGAACGCAAGCATTCGGTCGACCGCGCCGGCCGTCGTGCCGTGATCGCGGAGCTCGGTGAGCGCATCCTGGATCGCCTTGGCCGCCGAGAACAGCGCCGCCAACGGGCACACGATCAATTGGAAGCCGAGCTCGCGAAGCTCGTCGCGTGAGAGGTGCGGCGTGACGCCGCGCTCGATCATGTTCGCGACCAGCGGCGCGGGCAGGGCCTCGGCGATCTGCTCGAGCTCCTCGCGAGACTGCGGCGCCTCGACGAACAGGGCGTCGGCGCCGGCCTCCTTGTAGGCCAGGCAACGGTCGATCGCAGCGTCGAGTCCGAGTGGCTGGCGCGCGTCCGTCCGCGCGACCACGAACAGGTCGCGCTCGCCACGTTCCTCGCACGCCGCGGCGATCTTGGCGGCGTGCTCAGCCGTCGAGACGACACGCTTGCCGGCCATGTGCCCGCATTTCTTCGGCCACACTTGATCCTCAAGGAACACTCCCGCGGCGCCCGCATCCTGCAGTTCGCGGACCGTGCGCATGACATTGAGCGCGTTGCCGTATCCGGTGTCCGCGTCGACGATCACCGGCGCCTGGGATACCCGGCAGACCGATCGTGCCGCCTCGACCATCTCCGTCTGGGTGAGGAACCCGAAATCCGGTTCGCCAAGGCGCGCGGCGCTGACCGAGTAGCCGGATATGAACACGACGTCGAAGCCGACGCGGGCGGCGATGCGGGCACTGAGAGCGTCATACACACCCGGCATCACGACCGTGTCCTCGCCGACCAGCTCGCGGATCCGTTGTGCACCGGTCATCGCCGGGAACCCTATCGGGCGGCACATTCGGTGACGACCCGGCCGCAATCAGCGGTCCGAAATGTATATACAACCTCAGTTTCACAACCGGGTAACAAAGGTCCGGTGATGGACCAATACGTTGTCCGCCGACCGGGTCTAGATGCCGCGCCTCCGTGGGCAGGCGCAGTGCCCGAACATACCCCCGATGCTCCCCAGAGGAGGAACATTGAGTACAACCAATCGTCGCGTTCGCGTGCGGTTCGGTCGGCCGGCCAGCCGGTTTGCGGCGGTTGTGGCCGCCGTCGCCGGCGCAGCGCTCGCCATCGCCGCCTGCGGCAGCAGTTCAAACAACAGCAGCAGCAGCGGCGGCGTCAACTGGGCGACCGTCAGCTCGGTGCAGGCCGGTGGCGGGATGAACGCGCTGATCGCCGCCGCGAAGAAGGAGGGCACGCTGAACGTGATCACGCTGCCGCCGACGTGGGCGAATTACGGCACGATCATCAGCGATTTCACCAAGAAGTACGGGATCAAGATCAACAGCGAGAACCCGAACGGTTCGAGCGCCGACGAGATCCAGGCCGTCCAGCAGCTCGGCCAACAGAGTCGCGCCCCCGACGTGCTCGACATCGGCTTGTCCTACGCGCTCGAGTACTCGGACCTGTTCGCGCCGTACAAGGTCGCCACCTGGAATTCCATTCCAGCCGTCAATAAGGCCACGAACGGCGAGTGGTTCGCCGACTACGGCGGATACGTGTCGATCGGATGTGACACCAAGATCGTCAAGGTCTGCCCGACGTCGTTCAAGGACCTGCTGAACCCGCAATACAAGAACATGGTCGCGCTCGACGGTAACCCGACCGAGGCGAACGCCGCGTTCTCCGCGGTATGGGCGGCGGCGCTCGCCAGCGGCGGCTCGTTCACCGACATCAAGCCGGGGCTCGACTTCTTCAAGAAGCTCAAGGCGATCGGGAACTTCAACCCGACTGCGGTCACGCCGGCGACGATTCAGAGCGGGCAGACGCCGATCACGCTCGACTGGGACTACCTGAACGTGTCCGCGAGCCAGGTTGTCAAGCACCTGTTCAAGTTCACGGTGGCCGTCCCGACGGATGCCTCGTACGCGTCGTACTACGTGCAGGCGATCAACAAGAACGCCCCCGACCCGGCCGCCGCGCGGCTATGGGAGGAGTTCTTGTACTCGCCGGAGGGCCAGAACCTGTGGCTGGAGGGCGCGGCGCGTCCGATCGAGCTGCAGACGCTGGTCAAGGATGGGACGGTCGACAAGGTCGCGTACGCCGCGCTGCCTACGGCCAACCCGAACGTCAAGTACCCGACCGAGGCCCAGATCACGGCCGCCAAGGCACTTGTCGCCCAGGATTGGGCGGCGGCGGTCTCCTGATCGTCTGACGTATGGCGACCACGGTCGCAGAGCAGGCGGCTGCACCGATCGGCCCCGCGGCGCACAAGCGCCGCGGGGGCCGGCGTGTGCGCGGGGATTGGCTCGGCGTGGTGCCGTTCTTCGCGTACGTGCTGGTGTTCATGGGGCTGCCGCTGTACGAGGTGCTCCACGGTGCGTTCACCAACGCGCACGGCGGGCTCACGTTCTCGAACTTCAGCGCGACGTTCGACTACGCGCAGTACCCCGCCGCGTTCAAGTCGAGCATCATCCTGTCGGTCTGGACGGCCGCCGTCGGCGCCGTGTTCGGCACCTGGCTCGCAGCCGCGGTGCTGACCACCAGCCCGCGTAATCCCCTGCGCCGGATCGTGTCGAGCGCCTCCGGGGTGTTCGCGTACTTCGGCGGGGTGCCGCTCGCGTTCTTCTTCATCGCTTCGCTCGGGACGACGGGCATGGTGACGCTCTTCCTCAAGAACCAGCTGGGGATCGACCTCTATGCCCACGGCTTCACGATCACCTCGGTCTTCGGGATCGGCCTGGCGTACTGCTACTTCCAGGTGCCGTTGATGGTGATCCTGATCACCCCCGCGCTCGAGGGGCTCCGGCCCCAGTGGCGCGAGGCGGTCCAGAGCCTCGGCGGATCGCAGTGGTCCTACCTCCGCCACGTCGCGCTGCCGGTGCTGGCGCCGTCGTTCCTGGCGTCGCTGCTGGTCCTCTTCGGTAACTCGTTCGCCGCCTACGCGACGGCGCTTGCGCTCGTCAACGGCACGGTGTCGCTTGTCCCGAGTCAGATTCAGGCGACGCTCAACGGCAACGTGCTCGTCGGCCAGACCGGCGTTGGGCTGGCGCTGGGGGTCGAGATGATCGTCGTGATCGCTGTCGTGATGGTGCTCTACGGTGCGGTCCAGATGTGGGCCAGGCGGTGGCAGCAATGAGCGGCAGGCGGTTGCGGCGTCCGCGCGCGTGGACGACGGGGATCTTCGTCCTGGCGGGGCTGTTCTTCCTCGTGCCGATGATTGCGGCCTTCAAATTCGCGCTCGTGCAGACGTCGAACGGCAAGTACGGCTTCAACAACTTCACGCAGGTGGTCGACAGCTCGTCGATTCGCGGCCCGTTGATCACCTCGCTGGAGATCGCCGGCATCACCGCGGTGATCGTCTTGGTCCTGATGGTGCCGACCGTTGTCTGGGTGCGGCTGAAGCTGCCGAGGCTCTCGCTGCTGATGGAGGGTGTGACGATCCTGCCGATCGTGATCCCGCCGGTGGTGCTGGCCGCGGGGTTGATTCAGCTGCAGGGCCATGCCCCGAGCTGGATGGCGGGGCTGTTCAACTCGCCGGTCACCGCCCTGACGCCCTTCTATGTGGTGCTCGCCCTGCCCTTCACGTACCGGGCGCTTGACACCGGGGTGCGCGCGATCGACCTCCACACGATGGTCGACGCGGCCCGCAATCTCGGGGCCAACTGGCCGACCCTGCTGTGGCGGGTGGTCCTGCCGAACATCAAGACCGCGGTGCTGGGCGCCGCCTTCCTCGCGATCGCGATGGTTCTGGGCGAGGTCGTGATCGCCGAATTCCTGCTCTACCAGACGTTGCCGACCGAGATGGTCCAGCTCGGCCAGGCGCAGGGTGGCGTCTCCACCGCGCTCTCCCTGCTTACGATCTGGTTCACGTTCCTGCTGCTGATGGGCCTGTCGTTCCTCGGCAGCCGCCGGCGCGGGACGACGACGAGAGCGAGGTTCCTGTGAACGGTGCATCAGCGGGCGCCGGGGTGGTGTTCGACGGCGTGCAGCGGTACTTCGGCGACGTCACGGCGCTGGCCGGCCTCGATCTCGAGATCAATCCCGGCGAGCTGGTCGCCCTGCTCGGCCCGTCGGGCTGCGGCAAGACCACAGCGCTGCGGATCCTCGGCGGGTTCGAGAAACCCAGCTCAGGGACCGTGACGGTTGGCGGACGCGACGTCACGACGGTGCCGGCACACAAGCGTGACATGGGCATGGTCTTCCAGGCATACAGCCTGTTCCCGAACATGGATGTGCGAACCAACGTCGCGTTCGGACTGCGGATGCGCGGCGCGACCAAGGCGGACCGATCCAAACGTGCCGATGAGCTACTCGAGCTGGTCGGCCTGACCGGCACCGGCGACCGCTATTCGGGCCAGCTCTCGGGCGGCCAGCAGCAACGGGTCGCGATCGCCAGGGCGCTCGCGATCGAACCGACCGTGCTGCTGCTCGACGAGCCGCTGTCGGCACTCGACGCGCGCGTGCGCCATCAGCTGCGCGCTGAGATCCGCAGCATCCAGCAGCGGCTCGGGATCACGACGCTGTTCGTCACCCACGACCAGTCGGAGGCGCTGTCGATGGCCGACCGGGTCGGTGTCATGCGGGACGGCCGCCTCGAACAGCTCGACACCCCGGAGAACGTCTATCGCCACCCGGCGACGACCTTCGTCGCCGAGTTCGTCGGGGCGATGAATCGCGTTCCGGGGCGGATCGGCGAAGACGGTGACGTGGTGGTGCTCGGCCAGCGCGTGCCGACCGTGCCCGGGCAGCCGGGCGTCGAATACGCGCCCGGGTCGGCCGTCGAGGCGCTGCTGCGGCCGGAGGCGCTCCAGGCGCTTCCTGACGCCGGTGGTCCGGGTGAGATCAGCGAGCGCACGTTCCTCGGTTCGGCGGTGCGGCTGAAGGTCAACCTCGACGGCGGCCAGGAGATCGTCGTCGAGGCGCCGAGCCACGGCACCGATCTGCCGCTCGGCGCCCGCGTCGGTCTGAAGGTCGTCGTCGACCGGGTGGTTGTCGCGAATCCCGGAACACCCACGGTGGCCCTCTCCCCGGCTCCGGCCTGAGAGCCTGAGCGCATCGGGCCGTGCCCGGAGGCGTCAGCGCGCGGCCAGCGCGCCCGGCACGTCGTCGGTGATCACGCCGGCGACGCGTAGATCGCGAAGCAGCTCGGGGTGTCCCGCGGTGGCGGCCATGAAGTCCCACACCACGCACTCGAGCTCGGCGTCCACGGCCTCGTTCAGCAACGCGTCTGAGATCAGCTTCGCCTCGACCACCACCGCGCCGGCTCCGCCGCGAACACCGCGAGCAGCTCTGCCACCCGATCGACGTAGCCGTCCTCCTTCAGCTCGACGTCAAGCCCGATCCGCCCGGACGCCCAATCCAGCACCTCGGTCAGCCGCGGTATGTCCGTCTCTGAACGCTCGCGCAGCGCGGCGAGCGTGAGCGAGCCGACCGCGTCCGGCCCCACCTTCTCGTCATGGAACACCACCAGTTCGCCGTCGGCGGCGAGGCGGACGTCCAGTTCGATCATGTCCGCGCCGAGCGCCGCCGCCTGCCGAAACGCCGCCAGCGTGTTCTCCGCCACGCCGGCGCCGTGCGTCCCGCGGTGAGCGATCACGAGCGGGCGCGGCGACACAAACGAAAACCGTACCGCCCGATCGCCGTCACTGCTGCGAGCCGGTCGCGACAAATGATCTAGACCATTCATGATATGGTCTAGATCATGGACTCGACCGTTGTGTCCCCAGACGATCGACTTCTGGACCGGCTAATAGCGGAGCACCGGCCCGGGTTTGCGCTCGAGGGCGCCTTTCACACCGACCCGGGGATCTACCGTCTCGAACTGGAGCGGATCTGGCGGCGTTCCTGGCTGTTCGCCGGCCACGCCTGTCAGGCAGCTGCTCCGGGCGACTACTTCACCTTTGAGCTGGACAATGACTCGCTCGTGATCATCCGCGGCGAGGACGGCGTCCTGCGCGCGTTACGTAATACCTGCCGTCATCGTGGCGCGCGTGTGTGTCCCACGCGTTCGGGCAGCGTCAAGCGGCTTGTGTGCCCCTATCACCAGTGGAGTTACGGGTTGGACGGGTCGCTAGAGGGGTGCGGCGGTATGGACCGGGCGGGTGAGCTTGACCGCGCCGAATATGGGTTGCGCGCGGCGCATCTGGTGCAAGCCGCTGGCCTGGTGTTCGTGTTTCTCGGCGACGCCCCGCCGTCGTTTGCACCGGCAGGCGAGGCCCTGGCGGCCGGGCTGAAGCCGCAGGGCCTTGAACGTGCCAGGGTCGCCGCCACACGGACCTACGAAGTCGAGGCCAACTGGAAGCTCGTGTGGGAGAACAACCGCGAATGCTGGCACTGTCACCTTGGCCACCCCGAGTACATCCAGGCCAACTTCGACGCGGCCTCCCGGTCTGACCCGCGCGCGAGGCAGGAGGCTGAGGCACGCGGCGCGGTCCTCTCCAAGCGGCTGCGCGCCCAGGGGCTCGAGATCGACCACCGGCAGCCCGGGCTGGTGCCATTTCCGACCCCGGGGCGGTGGTGGTCTATCAACCGCACGCCGCTGGTCGAGGGATTCGTCACCGAATCGCTCGACGGTCGGCCGGTGGCACCGATGATGGGTGACTATCGCGCGCCGGATGTGGGCACGCTTCGTATGCGGTCAATGCCGAATTTCTGGAATCACTCCAGCGGCGACTACGCGATGTCCACCCGCCTGGCGCCGGCCGGCCCGGGCCTGACGCGCGTCGAGACACAGTGGCTCGTGCACGCCGACGCTGTCGAGGGCCGCGACTACGAGGTCGATCGCCTGGTGGCTTTCTGGGACATCACCAACGAGCAGGACTGGCTCCTGTGCAAGAACAACCAGATCGGCGTGCGTGACTCGGCATATCTCCCCGGTCCCTATTCGAGCGCGCGCGAATATAACGTGATCGCGTTCGTCCAGTGGTACCTCGAGCGGCTGACGGCGAACGATGCGTGATCGCCCGCGCGGCCGATCGTCAGAGCGCGGGGCGCACACCCCCGCGTCCGGGCCGGTGCACGCGGAGATCGCGGATGCACTTGCAGCCGACATCGCCGCCGGCCGCTTGAGCGCCGGCGACCGGCTGTTGCCCGAGCGGGAGTTCGCCGCCGAGTGGGGTGTCAGCCGGATGACGCTGCGCCAGGCGCTGGACACGCTCGAGCGCCGCGGGCTGATCACGCGTGCGGTGGGGCGTTACGGGGGAACGTTCGTCAATGAGCCGAAGGTCCAGCGCGACCTCTCCCACTATCGCGGCCTCTCCGACGAGCTGAGCGCGCAGGGCATCGCGATCGGGGCGCGCGAGATCAGCGCCGTGGTGCGGACGGCCGGACCAGCGGTCGCCGGCACCCTGCAGATTGAGCCCACTGCCCAGATCTATGAGATCGCGCGGACCCGGCTGGCGAACGGCCGGCCCGTCGCGCTCGAACGAACCGTCTATCCGGCTGCGCGATACCCCGGACTACTCGACCATCCACTCGACGGCTCTCTCTCCGAGCTGATGCGCCGTGAGTACGGCGAGACGCCCCAGCGCTCGATGGAGTACCTGGAGCCGGTGCTCGCCGGACCGGAGGAGGCGCGCGCCCTGGAGGTCGCGGCGGGCGCACCGCTGATGTACGTCGAGCGCGTCGTCTATGACCGCTCAGACACGCCGGTGGAGCTCAGCCGCGAGCATTTCCGCGGCGATCGGACCCGCATGGTCGTCTGGAACTCCGAGATTCGGTGAACGCGAGTCGTAGCTATGGCCCCTCGAACACGCGCTGCCCTCTCCCGCCGATGCCTCCGCACGCCGCCGCGGCCTGCTTGAACGCCGGCGACTGCGGGTCGACTCCGCCAAGACCGGCATTGAGCTGACCGCTCGAGAACGTCGGGTCGGGGAAGCTGGGCACGCGTGCGTGCGCATGCACTGCGCGTTGGCGATCGCCGCCGCCTTCTGGCTCGCAGAGATCGCCGGCGGCGCACCGCCGGGCGGTAGATACTCCTTGCAAGCGGCCTCCGCATGGAGTAGCGCCGGGCCGCTGAACGGGATCCCCATCACTACCATCGAGTCGCTGGAAGTCACGATCAAGCCGCCAGGGAATCCGACGCCGCCGCCGTTCGGCCCCTCCCGCGGGTCAGGGAAGCCCGAGACGCCGTTCGCGCGCATGCACCGCGACACCGCGGCCGGCGAGTTCGCCGGGCCGTAGGGGCTGGAGGAGGCGCTGCGCTTGTCGCTCGAGCTTCCACAGCCGGCGATCGCCACCGCGAAGCTGACGGAGATGACAGCGATCGACCAGATGCGAAGGGTTGTTGTGCGGTGCCGTCGACATTGCGCCATCATGG
>Ga0302326_10006647_pt1 | contig 25893 bp, 21 predicted proteins | sample Palsa_T0_3_FD_202264 | JGI IMG/M metagenome (GOLD analysis project Ga0302326, IMG submission 202264) | Peat permafrost microbial communities from Stordalen Mire near Abisko, Sweden - Palsa_T0_3 | ecosystem: Environmental > Terrestrial > Soil > Palsa > Peat permafrost | place: Sweden: Abisko... | reverse complement strand
GGGCCACAGTGCCAGCCGCGCCGGAGGAATCCTGCCCAACGGATCGGACGAAAGCGGAAACAGCAATAGAAAGCCCAGCAGCACAAAGAACGGATACGCACTTTTGGGCGGCAGCCCGGAAGTCAGCGCCCCGCCCACCAGCAGGGCGACAAACAGGAAGAGGTTGTTAACCTTGATGGACTCGAGTGTCCCCAGGTCGCGCCCCACCGCGCGCCGCAGCGCTCTCAAAATTCCGAGGATCGCAGTCATCGCTTTAATTCCAGAACCCAGGCTGAAGCCTGCGCTAACTGTGCTACGCGCGCTCCCAGCGCCGCCCGTAATAGAACACCGACGCCAGATAGCCCATCGCGGCGAGCGCCAGCACGACAGCCCCTCGCTGGTGTTCCACAAATCCGAAGGCTATCCCAACGGCGGTCTGCAGCGCGCCGAACGGCAAGCTTCCGCTCGCGAAACGCCATCGCGATTGCGGCAGTTCCAACAGCACGGAAGAATGGTGGCCGAAGGCCAGCGCCACCAGTCCGAAGGTCATTCCCGGCCAGGGATCCAGCGGCAATAGCAGCACGAAGAGTATCGAAAGGAAGGCAATGTCTTTGGCCAACAGGATCTCCCAACCCCTGAGCGGCAGCAGGTGGTAGCGCGTGACACCAGAGTCGAGATCCAATCCGAACAGAGATTGCGCGCTGGTGCTCATAGCCAGCGCCACCAATAAACCGACGATCGAAAAAGCCGCTGGATCGGGGTGCGCGCCGAACATTCTGTACACGCCGCCGCCGATGCTCAACAACGCGGCAGCATATGGGTCGAGCACGCTGAGCATCTCGCGAAGATTCTTGCGCACCAGCCCGCCCAGGCGGCCGGGAAACTGTGGGATGCCGCCCAACAAATCCCAATGGGGATCGCGCTTGACTATATACCGTCCCACAGCCAGCGCGCACTGCATCGCCAGCGCCAGGCCGCAAAATGCGGCCGCCATGCCCGCCCGCCTGGTCTTCAACAGAATCAGGAGGCCGATCCACGCCACCGGGCTGAGCGCGAGGCTGGCGAGCCGCAGGTCCAAGCGCTGCCACCCCGAGAGGGGCCAGAGCGCCAGCCGTGCGGAAGGGATTTTGCCCAGCGGATCGGACGAAAGCGGAAACAGCAGCAGAAAGCCAAGTAGTACAAAGAGCGCCTCCGCGCTCCCGCCCAGCAGCCCGAGAAACAGGAGATTATTGGCCTTGAATGAATTTACCAGGTCGCGTCCCACTGCGCGCCGCAGCGCTTTCAAGATAGCGCCGAGCGCAGCCATGGCAGGTCCTCCTTCGGCGGCGTCTCGACCAGGTCGAAGTACAACTCATCGAGGGGCCGATCGAGGTCGGCCGCCGCGGCATGGAACACGATGTGTCCGCCGCGAATCATCATCACCTCGGTTGCCAACTGCGGGATCATGGCCAGGGCGTGGGACGTCAGGAAAATGGCGATGCCGCGCCCCGCGACGGCGATCAGCAGGTCGCGGATCGTTACCGACGACACGGGATCGATGCCCTCGAACGGCTCGTCCAGCAGCAGGAGGCGCGGATTGTGCAGCAATGCCATTGCCAACGCGGTCTTCTTACGCATGCCGTGCGAGCACTGATCCAGATAGGTGTAGCGGCCTTTTTCCAGGCCCAGAACCCGCAGCAGCGCGCCCGCGCGTTCGCCTGTTTCCGCGCGCGTGAGGCCGTACACGGGGCCGCACAGTTCCAGATGTTCTTCGATGGTGAGCGCATCGAACAGACCCAGGTCTTCCGGCAGCACGCCGATCGACCGCTTCACGCTCAGTGGCTCTTTGGAGATGTCGCAACCGGCGATGTGCACGTCGCCGCTATCCGGCGCCAGCAGGCCGGAGAGGATCTTCAGCAGCGTCGATTTGCCCGCGCCATTAGGTCCCAACAGCGCACAGATGCCGCCCGCCAGATTGAAAGAAATGCCATCGAGCGCGACGAATTCCCCAAATCGTTTGCTGACGTCGCGGCATTGGAGCATGTTCTTGCCGATTATCGCAACACGGCGAACTTAGTAACTCAACCCGTACCCATACGGGAACAGCGGGTTGTAGTTAGCGTCGCCGCGATGCACGCCAACTTGCGCCATCGAGCGCGGCCACGAGAAGCTTAGCTTACCCGATACCTTGTAATCGCCGAATAAGACGTCCGCCACACCGTCGCCCTCGGTACCGGGCAGCCATGCGGCAACAAACGCGTCCGCCTTGCCGATGGCTTTGTCGATAATCATCGGCCGCCCGGAAAGCAGAACCACCACCACCGGAATCCTGGCCGCCTTCATATTCTCGACCGCAGCCACATCTTCCGCGTCCAGGCTCAAGTCGCGCCGATCACCATTGGTCTCCGCGTAAGGCTTCTCGCCAATCGCGACCACACCCACGTCGGCGCCCTCCGCACCTTTACCGTCCAAGGCGAACGTTACTTGAGTGTCTTTCGAAACGGCTTTCTTGATCGCCTGTAGAATGGTAGTGCCGCCCGGAGTCACATCGCCGCTCTGCCCCTGCCACGTAATGGTCCATCCGCCGCACTGATTGCCCAGGTCGTTCGCGCTCTTTCCACCCACATGAATCCGCTTCGCCGACTTCGCCAGCGGCAGCGTCCCACGCTCGTTCTTCAGCAGCACCAGCGACTGCCGGACGGCATCGCGCGCCACCGCCCGGTGCTCCGCCGAGCCGAACTGCTTCCAAAGTGCCCGGTCCGCAAGCTGCGAATGGTTCTTGTCCATCAATCCCATGGCGATCTTGACCCGCAGTATCCGCCGCACCGCGTCGTCGATGCGCGCCATCGGCACCGTGCCATCCTGCGCCGACTCCTTCAGCTTGGCGATGAACTCCTGATAGCGCTCCGGCACCATCACCATATCCATGCCGGCGTTCACTGACATGGCGATCTTGTGCTTGTAATCTCCAGGCAGCGCGTCGATGGCCCCGTAGTCGGAAATCAGAAATCCTTCGAAGCCCAGCTCGTCTTTCAGGATTTCCGTAAGCAGCCGCTTGCTTCCCGAGCATTTCAATCCGTTCCAACTGCTGTAAGACGGCATAATGGAACCCACGCCCGCGCGTATGGCCGTGATGTATCCCGGCAAATGGATCTCGCGCAGGGTCTTTTCATCCAGGCGCGTATCACCCTGGTCGAGCAGATGGGGACCGATCGTGCTGCTGCCGTAGGCGGTGCCGCCGTCGCCCACATAGTGCTTGGCACAACCCAGGATCGCCAAAGGATCGGCCAGATCGGCGCCCTGCAATCCGCGCACCGCGGCCGCGCCCAACTCCTTCACGCCGTCCGGCTCGTCGGCGTACCCCTCATACGTGCGCCCCCAGCGGATATCGCGCGGCACGGTAACGCACGGCGCAAATCCCCAGTTGATGCCGGTGGCGCGCACCTCGACTGCCGTGGTGCGTTCGATCTTCTCGATCAGCCCCGGATTGCGCGTGCAGCCCAACCCGATGTTATGCGGAAAAACGACCGCACCCAAGACGTTGTTGTGGCCGTGCACCGCATCCACGCCGTAGAGCAGCGGAATGGACAGCCGGGTCTCCAGCGCGCGCTTCTGATAGCGGTCGATCAGGTTGGTCCAGGCCTCCAGGCTGTTGCCTTCTTTGGGGTCCGAATCGCCTCCGCTCAATACCGATCCCAGATAGTATTTCGCGATGTCCGCATCCGATTTGAGAAAGCTTTGGTCGGGTTGGGTCATCTGCCCGACCTTCTCGTCGAGAGTCATCTTCCGGAGCAGCGCGTTCACTTGGGCGTCGAACGATGAGAGCTTCTGCGGCCACGGTGCGGACATGGCGATCAGGCATCCCAGCCCGGCTACGCATGATATTGCTGCGGAACGGATTCTTAGCATAACAGGGGATCATAGCACCACGCTGGCTTCGCTCACGGACGTCGTTTAGAGGTCCGTTCGCGCCAGGCAAGACGCGGGGCGTCATCTACAGGCTACACTCCATCGGTCGGCAGAAGACGCTCTTGTCGCAACATCCTCATCTTAAAAGACCGGGCTGCACAGATGTTTGGCTGCCGGCGTGCCTTTAACCGAGGGACAACCTTTCTTTGTTATACCGTTCGCATGAGCACAACCGCCGATAGTCTCGTCGCCGAATTAGCAAGCGTCGCAGCCGAAGCCCAGATTAATGAGGCTGACGCTCTCGATCCATCTTCAACTCTGCCGGAGCTGTCTGCGGCCTTCGTTCCGCCGGTTTCACGCACCGTGGCTGAGACTGGCCTTTCAAATTCCTTGCTCGAGCACCTGGTCTTCAACATCCTCTACAGCCGGGGCGGGATGACCGGACGAGGTCTGGCGGATCTCATGGGAATTGGTTTTGAAGTCATCGAAGGGCTGATGATCGATCTGAAAACACATTATGACGTGGAGGTCAAGGGATCCGAAGGGTTTGGGCTGTCTACCTCTCTGTTCGCGCTGTCGGAAATGGGCAGGAAAAGGGCCCGGGAATACTTCGATATCAATCAGTATGTCGGACCCGCTCCGGTTCCCCTCGATCTGTATCGCAAAGCGGTTCGAAGCCAGCGGTTCCATAAGGGCTGGCTGACAAGAGAGCTTCTGGTAACCGCATACAAGGACGCCGTGATCGAGCCGGGAGTCCTCGAACAAATCGGCCCTGCGGCGAATTCCGGGAGATCCCTCCTGATGTTTGGGATGCCGGGTAACGGCAAGACCTTTATGGCGGAGGCTCTACTCAATCTTTTGACAGAGGAGATATTCATTCCATACGCGGTTGAGCACAACGGCATCATTACGCAGGTCTTCGATGCGCTATATCACAAACGATCCACAGCCGGCGACTTCATCGAGAGCATCATCTCGAAAGAGCGGCGTTTCGACGGGCGGTGGGCAAAGTGCCAGCGGCCGTTTCTCTCGAGTGGGGGAGAACTCGGGCTTGAGATGCTTGAGCTGCGCCTCAATTCGGCCACGAAAATTTACGATGCGCCGTTCCATGTAAAGGCCAATAACGGGATTTATCTGATTGACGACTTCGGCAGGCAACGCCTCACACCGACGGAACTGTTAAATCGATGGATCGTGCCGATGGAGAGCCGGATCGATCATCTGGAGCTCGCGTCGGGCGGCAAGCTTTCGATGCCGTTCGAGATCTTCCTAGTCTTCTCCACTAACCTTAAGCCCGCTGAACTCGGCGATGAGGCGTTTCTGCGGCGAATTAAATACAAAATGCTCGTCAAGAATCCGACCCTGGACGAGTTTCGCGAGCTTTTTCTCCTTTATTCGTCGAAGCAGGGACTTGATTGTCCGAGCGCGCTGCTGGATAAGTTCCTGTACGAGCGCTACGAGCGCGACAAAAAACCGTTCAGGCGATGTCATCCTCGGGACATTCTTCTGCACGTTACCGATATGATCGAGTTTCTGCGCTTGCCGCATCTCCTCACGGAGGATCTCCTGAATCGGGCCTTCGAAAGCTGTTTCGCATTTTCGGATGCAGAGTCCCAGTGAGATGAAGCCCGTTCGCCTCCAGAGCGGGTAACCTCGACACCGGCTCTGGCGGGAGGAGTCGCCCTGTCGCGCCAGGCCCAGAGCATCGCACGAAGATCACAATCGTGCTATGCTGCCATGAGCGGCGAACGATGCACATTCCCGACGGCTACCTGAGTCCCTCGACGTGCGCCGGCTTGGCCGCAGCCGCCGCGCCATTCTGGTACGTCGCCCTGAAGCGCGTGAAATCCGTCCTGCACGCGCGGCTCATCCCCCTGATCTCTCTGTTTGCCGCATTCTCTTTCGTCATCATGATGTTCAATCTGCCGCTGCCCGGCGGCACTACCGGCCATGCGGTGGGCATGGGGGTCGCCTCCATCGTGCTGGGCCCGTGGGCTTCCATCCTGGCCATTTCGATCGCGCTCACAATTCAGGCCGTCTTCTTCGGCGACGGAGGCATCACGGCGCTTGGCGCAAACTGCTTCAACATGGCGATTGTTGGGTCGCTGGTGGGCTACGCCACCTACAGGTTGGTCGCCTGGCGTTCCGGGCTCCGCTCCGCGCGCCGCGTAGTAGCCGCCGGACTGGCCGGTTATACGGCCATCAACGTGGCCGCCCTGTGCGCCGCCATCGAGTTCGGAATTCAGCCGCTGCTGTTCCACGACGCCTCGGGAACGCCGCTCTACGCGCCCTACGCACTGCGCATCGCGATTCCCGCCATGATGCTCGGGCACCTCACCCTGGCTGGCCTCGCGGAGTTGGTCATCTCATCGGGCATGGTCGCTTATCTGCAGCGCACCGATCCAGGCTTGCTGCGCCACACTGCGCCGGACGCACCGCCTTCCATCGAACCGGCCCAGCCGGCGCGTGAAGCCCAAGATGCCCTCCGCCTGCCCACCGCCCGCAAACTTTGGCTGGCGCTGGCGGCGCTGCTGATCTTCACCCCACTCGGAATTCTGGCCGTCGGTAGCGCCTGGGGTGAATGGAGCGCGCAGGATTTCTCCAGCCCCCAGGCGCGCCGCGAGATCGCCGCGGCATCCCATAACCAGGCCCCCCCATCCGCCGCGCCCCGCGGCCTGGAGCGGCTCTCCTCGATTTGGAGCGCGCCCCTCTCGCGTTATGCGCCGTCCTTTATCCGCAGCGCCTCGTTCGGCTATCTGGTTTCCGCCATGGTGGGAGTCGGGCTCATCATCGCCCTGGCGCTATTGCTGAACTGGCTGCTGGCCGGCCGCCCGATGGTGCATGCCGCCGCGGGAGGGCGCCGCCGCAGAAGCTTCGTCGAAAAGACCGCCCGCGGATTGCTCGAAGCCACCGAACAAGTCCTCTTCGCCGAGGACATGGCCGCCACCAGCGGCTTCCTGCAGTGCCTGGACCCGCGCGTGAAGTTGATCGGCATCGGCGCGCTCATCGCCGCCGCCGTAGCCGTGCATCGCCTCTGGGTGCTGGCGGCTATCCTGGCCCTGGGCGTGCTCCTGGCGCTGGTCTCGCATATCCCTATCCGGTTGCTGACGGCGCGCGTGTGGCTCGCCGTTCTGGCGTTCACCGGAGCGATCGCGCTGCCCGCGATTTTTCTGACGCCCGGCGCCGCCGTCTATCGCCTCCCGCTGCTCGAGTGGCCGGTGACACAACAGGGATTGCGGACTGCCGGTTTCCTGATACTGCGCGCCGAAACCGCGGCCACCCTCTCCATGCTGCTGATCCTCTCCACCCTGTGGACGCGCCTGCTGCGGGCGCTGCGATACTTTGGTGCGCCCGTCGTGGTAGTCGCCATCCTGGGGATGACCTATCGCTATATGTTCCTGTTCCTGGCCACCGCGTGCGATATGTTTGAATCGCGCGAGAGCCGCATCGTCGGCGTGCTGGACCCGGCCGACCGGCGCCGTCTGGCCGCCGCCAGCGCCGGCGTGCTGCTCGGCAAAACCCTCCAGGTCAGCGGCGAGGTCCACATGGCCATGCAGGCACGCGGCTTTCGCGGCGAAGTTCGTCTGCTCGACGAATTGCAAATGCGCCCGCACGACTGGCTGCGGCTGGCGGCCTTTGTAGGCGCTGCCACACTGGCAGTATGGCTGGGACGATGACCGAACCGGCTGTCCTGGCTTTCGATGTCCGTGAAGTGTCTTACCGCTACAACCAGGTGGAGGCTTTAAACTCGCTCTCCATGCACGTGAAGCGCGGGGAGCGCGTAGCGCTGTTGGGCGCCAACGGGTCGGGCAAGTCCACCCTCCTGCGCCTGCTCGCCGGGCTGTGCTTTCCCGAACACGGTGAGATTTCGTTCCTCGGAGAGAGCCTCACCGAACGGCGCTTGCAGGATGAGCAATTCTTCTTTAGCTTCCGCCGCCGCGTGGGTCTGGTCTTTCAGAATGCGGACGTGCAATTGTTCAGCCCCAGCGTGTTCGACGAGCTGGCCTTCGGCCCCTTGCAGCTCCGCTGGCCCGCGCCAAAAATCCGCGAGCGTGTAGACGAAGTGCTGCGCGCCATGGACATCGCGCACTTGCAGGATCGCGCGCCGCATCGCCTCTCCGGGGGTGAGAAGAAACGTGTGGCCCTCGCGTCGGTGCTGGTCCTCGATCCGGAAGTGCTGCTGCTCGACGAGCCCTCGGGCGCGCTCGATCCCAGCAGCCAGGCGCGCATCGTCGACTTCCTGGTTTCCTGCGGCAATGGCTCGAAGACGGTGATCACTTCGACGCACGACATGGATACGCTGGAGGACATCGCCGACCGCTGTTACGTCTTCGCCAACGGCCGCGTAGCGGGCGAAGGCGCCCCGCTCGATATTCTCCACAACGTGGAACTACTGGAGCGCGCTAAGCTGATCCACCCGCATGCGCACGCACACGCGCGCGGGAACGGCGCGGTGCAGCCGCACCCGCACGTGCACCGGCACGAAGGAGGGTAGGTGTGAGGTTACCCTCATCTCAGGTGTATCGAAATCGCACAAGCCGCGATCTGTGGTCATTGGTACGCGTCGCGGCGATCCCGCACGCGGTGAACGGTGATAGTGTCGGCGGTCTCGCCGTGCCCCGGCTCAGCGTAGCGGTGCAAAGCCTTGAGAATGCCAAGGGCGGTTTGTGGCGCGATGGCTCGGAGTTCGAATGGCACGTTCGGCTCGAACCGGATTCTCTTCATCCGGCCCTCAGTCGCCCCGGTCGCCGCGGATCTGATCCATGGTGAAGCCGAGATCGGTGACCACTTGTTCGAACGCCACGCCTCCCTCGGGGTTTTGGCGGAAGTATTCGCGCGAGGCTGCAACCACGCGCCGGTCTTCCTCGGTCAGTTCGTCGGCGGGCTCGACCATGACTTCGAGAAGCTGCAGAACCGCGGATCAAGCGCGCCTTGGTACTTACCGCATCCACTCATCCAAATGCGCCCGCACAAAGGCATCGTCATTCAAGTGCGGATAATCGCGGCACACCCGGTCGATCTCCTCCGCCTGGCCCGGCGAGAGATCCTCCTCCGGATTGAGACACCACCGCCCAGCGAGCAAACCCTGCCGCCGCAGCACCTCATGAATGCCCGCGATGCATCCGCGGAACTGGTTCGCCACATCGAAAAACGCAGCGTTCGCATCCGTGATTTCCGCCCCCAACGTCAGCCACGCCGCCGCCGTCAGCCTTTCACCGCGCACCTCCGCGTGAATCTGTTCCAGCATCCTCACCGCCCGCAACGTCCAAACGGCCCAATGCCCCAACAGGCCGCCAACCATGCGCAACGGGCGCGGCAGGCGCGCACCCAAACGGAAGGGAGTCACCAGATCCGCGACGATGCTGTCGTCGTTGCCGGTGTAAAGCGCGATCTCGTCCGCGCGCCCGGAATCCGCCACCGCGCGCACCACGTCCAGCGTCTGGTAGCGATTGAATGGCGCAATCTTGATGGCTGCCACGCGCGGTATCTCCGCAAACTCGCGCCAGAATTCGTAGGGCAGGATCCGGCCGCCCACCGCCGGCTGCAGATAGAATCCGAACAGCGGGATCGCTTCCGCCACCGCGCGCACGTGCGCCAGCAGTTCTGCCCCGGGCGCATCGCGCCATGCGCTTAGGCTCAGCAGTCCCACATCGTACCCGCACCGCGCCGCAAATTCCGCCTCGTGCATAGCCTGTGGAGTGCGGCCCACGATTCCCGCGACCTTCACCAAATCCGCCACATCGGCGTTCGCATCGGCCGCGCGCAACTCCTCCATGGCCAACTCCAGCACCGGTTCGAACAGCCCGAAGCGCGCATCCCGAATCTCGAACTGCGTCGTGTGCACGCCCACCGCCACGCCGCCTGCCCCCGCCGCCAGGTAGTAGCGTGTTAGGGCGCGCTGCCGGCGCTCGTCGAGTTTGCGCGCCGCGGTCAACGCCAGCGGATGCGCCGGGATCGCCACGCCTTCCCGCAGCCGCTCCCTCCAGCTCACCGCTTGTATCCGATCTTGCGCAGAAAATCGTGGCGGTCGCGCGCATCGGCTTCGGTCTCCTCGCCCTTGGGCGGAAAACCGTCGATCACCCCCAGCACGCCGCAGCCCTGCTCGGTCTGGGCCACCACTACCTCCACCGGATTCGCCGTAGCGCAGAAAATCGTGCAGACCTCCGGCACCTCCTTAATGCGGCCCAGCACGTTGATGGGGTAGCCATTCACCAGCGCGATCACGAAGATGTGACCGGCTGCGATGGCCGTGGCGTTCCGCGCCGCCAGGTCCTTCAGCGCCTCGTCATTGCCGTCCACGCGCGTCAGGCAAGGGCCGGAAGCTTCGTTAAAAGCGATGCCAAACTTCAGATACGGCACGGTATTCACCAGCGCCTCATACAAGTCTTCGACGGACTTGATAAAGTGCGTCTGCCCCAGAATCACGTTGCCGCCCTCGGGAACCTCCAGGCGAACCGTCGTCAGATCCATGGCCCCAGCATACCGCCTCGCCCGCTTCCCTGAACCCTGCTGCATATACTTGAAGCATGCGATCGAGATTGAATTACGCGCTCTTGCTGCTGGCTGTGGCCCTGGTTGGCTGCATCCGTGCGGCAGCCGCCACCGCTGACGATCGTTGCAACGATCTGCTGCGGCAGGCGCTCGAGAACAAGAATCCGGACACGCGCAAGCAGGCCGTGGTGGCGCTGAGCCTGGCTGCCACCAGCGAGCCTCTCTTCGCCAAGTTGGAAGGCATGCTGCATGACAAGGACGTCGAGGTGCGCCTGGCCACCATCACCAGCCTGGCCGAAGTGAAGACTGCCACCGCGCGCGCCGCGCTCCGCCAGGCCCTCAGCGACGAGGTGCCGGAGGTAAGCTTCTCAGCGGCCAAAGCGCTCTGGGCTCTGCACGATCCCGCGGGCGAACAAGCCCTGCTGGCCGTGCTCGGACGCCAAAATAAGACATCCTCGAACTATTTTTCGAAGCAAAAGCGCGAGGCGATGCGCATGATTCATACGCCGCGCGTCTTGTTCCTCTACGCCGTCCGGCAGGGCGTGGGATTTGCGCCGGTGCCCGGGCTGGGCCAGGGAGTCAGCTCGATGCAGGCGCTGCTTACCGACCCCGGCGTTTCCGGCCGCGCCACGGCCGCTCTGCTGCTGGGCAAGGACAAATCGCAGATTACGTTGGACGCGCTCAAGGACGCGCTGCTGGACATGGATTGGTCGGTGCGCGCGGCCGCCGTGCATTCGCTGGCGCTGCGCGACGATCCCAAGCTGAAAGAGGAGCTGGAGCCTCTCCTCGATGACGGCAAAGAGCCTGTGCGCCTGCGCGCCGCTGCCGGAGTCCTGCGGCTTTCCGCTATTGAAGAAGAACAAGCCCGGAAGAAGCAGCTGAAAAAGACTAAGCCCAAATAAGCCGCGATTACTCTTCGCGCAAAGCTACCGCCGGGTCGACGCGCGCCGCCCGCCAGGCCGGCCCTGCGCTCGCCGCCAGCGCGATCGCGACCATCAGCGCGGCCACTCCCAGCAGCACCACAGGACGCCCCGGACCAGTCAGCAGAAAACTCCGCAGCAGGCGCGTCGTGGCCATCGCCGTCACCGCTCCCACCCCAATGCCCGCCGCCGTCAGCAGCAGGCTGCGCCGCACCACCAGCCCCACGACATCGCCCGGCGACGCGCCCAAAGCCATGCGCACACCCATTTCCCGCCGCCGCTCGGTTACCAGTTGCGACAGCACTCCATACAGCCCGATGGCGGCCATTAGCAGGGCCAACACGGCGAACATCCCCAGCAGCGCCGCGCGAAAGCCCGGTTTCGAGAACGCTTGCTCGTTCAGGAACAGCCGCATGCCGGTGACCTCGGAAAGTGGCAGCGTGGGGTCGACCTGGCCGACCGCGCGCCGCAACGCCGCCACCAGTGTGTCGCGCGGCCGATCGTCCGCTCCCAGCCAGCGCCCGCCCGCGCGCAGCATCACTACCAGATGGCGCCCGCCGCTCGGGTCGCTCTGCGCGAAGGGCACATAAGCGTGCGGCTGCACCTTCCAGTGCATTTCATCGAACGGGTTGGTCTCTTTGATATTGCCGCTTAAGCCCACCACGGTTCGCCACGGCGAGTCGCTGCCCAGTTCCCCCAGCCGGATGTGCTTGCCTAAAGGGTCCTGCCCCGCGAAATAGCGGCGTCCGAATTCCCGATCCACAATCGCCACCGGCTCGCTCTGTTCCGTATCCAGGGCGCTAAACGCGCGTCCGGCGGCCGGCGGTATTCCCGTCACGCCGAAGTATTCCGGGAAGATGAGGGTCCGCTCGATGAAGCCTGTCTCCCGCGCCGCGCGCCCACCCGCGGCCTCGGCATGCACCAATTGGCCCGATCGCACCGCCGCCTCGAGCGCAGGTATGCCGGCCAGCGATTGCGCCAACCGGCCGCAAAACGCCAGCCGGTCCGCCAACGCCGGATAGGCGGCCTTCGGCAGATCCAACCGCGCGATCAGCAGGCCGTCCATGCGGTATCCCAGCGGCTCGGCGCGCAATCGGAACAGGCTTTCGATCAGCAGCGCGGCGCCGGCCAGCAAGGTCAACGACAATGCGACTTCCAGTACCACCAACAGGCTGCGCGAACGCTGCTCGGCCCGGCCAGCCGACCCGCCGCGCCCGCCTTGCTTCAGCAAATCGTATAGCCTGTAGCGGGATGCCTGCAGGGCCGGCAGCAACCCGGATAGCACCGCGGTCAGCACCCCCAGGGCCGCCGCGAAGGCCAGCACGCGCCAATCCAGCGAGACGCTCTGCGCCGCCACCCCGATGGGCAGTTCCACCGGCTGCACGGCCACGAAATAGCGCAGCCCGCCATATGCCAGCAGCACGCCCGCCACCGCTCCCAGCGCGCAAAGCAACAGGTTCTCCGTCAGGATCTGCCGGATCAGGCGTCCGCGTCCCGCGCCCAGCGCCGTGCGAATGGCGATCTCGCGCCGTCGCTCCAGGGCGCGGCCGGCCAGCAGGTTGGCGACATTGGCGCACGCGATCAGCAGCACGAACGCGACGGCCGCGAATAGCAGCAGCAGTCCGGAGCGCAATCCTCTGCCCGCCAGCCACGTGAATTCCTCCCGCAGGCTCAGCACCATGGCGCCCGCGTGCGGGAACTCGTCCGGGTCGGTCCGCTCCAACGCGGCGCGCAGAGCGGCGATTTCCGCTTCCGCCGCCGCCATCGAGGCGTTTGCACGCAGCCGGCCCACCGCGCCCATCGCGTGGAATTTGGCGCTGCCCTGGCGCTCTACCTCGGCGGGCGTGAGCAGCACCCAAAATAGAGCTTGCCTGGGATAAAACTCGAACCTGCGCGGCATAATGCCCAACACCGTGTAGGCCCGCCCATCGAGCGTCAGCGCCTGCCCGATGGCGCCCGGCGCGCCGCCAAAAAGGGACCGCCATCCGGCATCGCTCAGCACCACCGCCGGTCCGCGATTCAAGTCGGCCGGACCAAACGTGCGGCCCTGCGCGGCCGGCATCCCCAGCGTTTCAAAAAAGCGCCGCGTGACCGCCTCGCCCAGCACCCGGCGCGGGTCGCCGCGCCCGCTCAGCGTATACTCCTCCCACTGCCATCCCGCAATTCCATCGAACCAGCGGCTTTGACGGTCGAAGACCTCCACATCCCGATAGCAGGCGAACACCTTGGGGTCCCAGTTGTGGGTGGTCTCCCAGATGGCCGCCAGGCGATCAGGATCGCGGAAGGGCAACGGGCGCAGCAGGATGCTCTCCACCAGGCTGAAGACCAGCGCATTGGCGCCAATCCCCAAAGCCAATAGCAGTACGGCGACCGCAGCGAAGCCCGGATGGTCGCGCAGCGCCCGCGCGGCGTATCCCAGATCGGCAATGGACTCGCGCATGGGAGGGCTGGGTCCAAGATATCACAAGCGGGCGATGGGCTCCGGCACCCGGAATCCCAGCATCCAGGCCCGGGTACAATGGAGCAATGAGAACCATAGTTCTAGGCGTACTAAGCCTTGGCATCTCCGCCGCCGCCTTCGCCCAACCCGGTACTTGCGCTGGTATGAGCCTGGGTCCCTTGGCCTCCCTGAATGGCTTCGTGCCTTTCCCCTCCGATAACCTTTGGAACACCGACATCTCGAGCGCGCCGGTGGACCCCAACTCAGCCAACCTGATCGCTTACATCGGCGCCAACGTCACACTGCACCCCGATTTTGGGTCCGGCCTTTACGCCGGACAAAGCATGGGCATTCCTTATCAGATCGAGCCCGGCTCGAAGGCCAAGGTCCCCGTAAAGCTTACTGCCTACGCCAGTGAGAGCGACCCGGGCCCCATGCCTATCCCCGCCAATGCGCTGATCGAAGGCTACCCGGCCCCAGGCAATGGCGACCGTCACCTGCTGGTCCTCGACCAGGGCGGTTGCTGGCTTTACGAGCTTTACCAGGCAGACCTCGTGGACGGCGTTTGGGTGGCCGGCTCGTCGGCCATCTGGGACATGACCATCAACGAACAGCGCCCTTACACCTGGACCTCTGCGGACGCCGCCGGCTTGCCCGTCTTCGTCGGGCTGGTGCGGTACGACGAAGTGGCCGCCGGCGCCATCAATCACGCCGTGCGCTTTACCGTTCCGGTGACGCAGGAGGCTTTCACGCCGCCCGCATCGCATTGGGCTTCCAGCATCACCGATCCGAATGCGCCGCCCATGGGCATGCGCATGCGGCTCAAAGCCAGCTTCGATATTTCGGGCTTCTCGCCCGCTAACCAGGTAATCCTGACGGCGCTCCAGAAGTACGGAATGATTCTGGCCGACAACGGCAGCGCCATCTATATCACCGGCATGCCCGACGGCAATTGGAACAACAACGACCTCGGCGCTCTGAAGAGCATCACGGCGTCGAATTTCGATGTGGTCTTGATGGACCCGCTATATACGCCGTCGAACATACCCACCGGACCATCGCCCGAGATCGCCAGCTTCACGGCAAATCCCACGACAGTGAGCGCAGGGCAGACAGTCACGCTGAGTTGGACCGTCACGGGAGCCATCTACAATATCATCAGCCCGCAGGCCGGTCCGGTTCGCGGAACCAGCGTGGTAGTCACTCCCTCCGCGACCACAACTTATGAACTCTTCTCGACTAACCAGTACGGAAGGAACATCGGAAAGGTGACCGTCACCGTCCAGTAGGTGGGCGGCGTCCACGCCTGCAAGCTGGGCAGAGTCAAGGATGGGCGCGGGTACTTGAGCTTTCCTTACCTCACTCACTCCTCCGCGATCACCGGATTGCGCAGATCGCCGAGGCCCTCCACGCGGATGACGACTTCGTCGCCGGGCTTCAGCCAGCGCGGCGGCGTGCGGGCGAAGCCAACGCCCGATGGCGTGCCGGTGGCAATCACGTCACCCGGCTCCAGCGTGAAGACACTGGACAGGTGCGCGATCAGTTCGGGGATCTTGAAGATGAGGTCGTTGGTGTTGCTCTGCTGAAGCACTTCGCCGTTGATGGTGGTACCGATGTCGAGCGAGTGCGGGTCGGGGACTTCGTCGGCCGTGACGATGGCGGGTCCCATGGGGGCGAACGTGTCGAACGTCTTGCCGATCGTCCATTGCGACGTGCGCAACTGGAAATCGCGCGCGCTGACGTCGTTGAAGTTCATATAGCCGAATACGTAGTCCCGCCATCGCTCGGCCGGAATGTGGCGGCCGCGCTGGCCGATCACAAACGCCAGTTCCGCCTCGTAATCCGGCTTGGTAGAATTCCTGGGCAGCACGATGGGCTCGCCGCACCCGATCGCCGCGGTGGGGAACTTAGCGAAGATGGTGGGCACCTCGGGGAGCTCCATTTTGGATTCGCGCGCGTGTGCGCGGTAGTTCAGGCCGATGCAAATAATCTTGGGCGGGCGCTGCAACGGCGCGCGCAGCTTGACGTCGGCGGCTTTGACGATTTGGGACCAGGGCGGATCGTACAGCCATCTTTGGACGCGGTCGAGGGCGTCGGCGCCTCCGGCCAGCACGGACAGGAGGTCGTGGAATCCCGCGCCACGGAGGCTCACGACATCGTCGCCGTTCAGGACGCCCGGCTCGGGGTGCGCGTCGCGTTGGAAGGTTATCAGTCGCATGTGGGTGATTGTAGCGCGGAGCCGCGTGCCAGGCGTCGGCGCCAGTGCCGGCGCGGCAAGGATGAGTGCGTGCGCCACGCTGTAAACTGAGAACATGAGGTGGGTATTTGGGGTAGTAGGGGTGTTCGTGTGGCCGTGCCTTGCGCATGGCGCATCGAGCGCATCGGAGATCGCGCGACAGGTGCGGGAAATGTCGCTCGACTCCGGCGAGTGCTATCGCGTACGCGACCTGGCGCTGCCGAAGGACGAGGCCCGCATCTTCCTCACCGACGGTTACCTGATCTTCGCCAAGCCGGTGGCGGGCGTGCGCATGTCGGCCGTCTTTGCCGCCGACGTGGAAGGCGGCGACGCGGAAGTGCTGGTCCTTCCGCCCAATCGCGGCGAACGGCGGTCGCTGGCGTCCTACACCGGCTCGCCGAACCTTGACGAACATCTGCTGGCCGCAGTGCTGATTTTCTCCGACGATACGTATGCGAAGCTGAACGAGCAGATCCAGCAGAACGCCTCCGACAGGAAAGTCCCCGAGATGGGCGCCATAATGGCCGAGAAATGGACGCCGGTGATGCGCAACCTGGCCGCCAGTTTTCAGGCGCGGCTGGTCTGGGATGTCCTTCTGGGCGAACCGCAAAACCACGGTTTCCTGGCCGTATCCATGGCTGGGAAGAAGCTCGGCAACTTCGATGTCTACTACGACCGCAGCGCGCGCGAACAGATCGTGCTGGGCAAACTGAATACGCGCGACAACCTGTTGTTCTTCGATGTATGGACCAGCTTCGTGGCGCGCTCGTTCCGCAACCGGGCCATCGAACCCGACCTGACGCTGGACGACTTTCGGATTGAAGCGACCCTGCAGCCGGACCTGAACCTGAGCGTAGTCACACGGGTGAAGGCCAAGCCCGGCCGCGCTGGGCTGCCAGTGCTGGCCTTCGACATCGCCCACCCCATGCGGATTTCCGCGGTGCTGGTCGACGGCCAGCCGGCCGAGGTGCTGCAGCGCGAATCGATGCGCTCCGAGCTGTTGCGCAACGTGGGCAACGAGATGTTCCTGGTGGTGCCGCCGTCGCCGCTGGAGCGCGGCAGAGGATACGAAGTGGAGTTCCGCCACGAAGGCAAGGTGATTTTCGAGGCGGGCAATCGAGTCTACTACGTGGGAGCGCGGGCCAACTGGTTCCCGAACATTGGACTGCAGTTCGCCAAGTACGATTTAACGTTCCGCTATCCCAAGGATCTGGACCTGGTGACGGCGGGCGCACTGGTGGAGGAACACGAGGAGGGCGATTGGCGCGTCACGCGGCGCAAGACCTCCGCGCCGATCCGCATGGCGGGCTTCAACCTTGGGCAATATGAGCGGGTACGCGTGACGCGTAACGGCTACACACTGGAGGTCTGCGCGAACCGCGCGGTCGAACCGGCGCTGGCGGCCAAGCCTTCGGAACAGCCGATTGAACCGCCCGGACTACCCAGGCATCGGGAGCCCGAGATCATGATCCAGCCGGAACTGCCGGAGGATCCCGAGGTGCGCCTGCAGGAAATCGCTTCCGAGATCGCTTCGGCGCTGGAATTCATGGCGGCGCGCTTCGGTCCGCCGGCGCTGCCGAATTTGACGGTGGCGCCCGTTCCGGGGCGGTTCGGGCAAGGTTTCCCAGGGCTGATCTACCTGTCCACGATGTCGTACCTGGCGCCGCAGAACAAGGCGATCCGCTCGCTGGACGCGCACGGACGGTTGTTCTTCTCCGACATCCTGCAGGCGCACGAAACGGCGCACCAATGGTGGGGCAACGTGGTGACTTCGGCGGGCTATCACGACGAGTGGCTGATGGAGGCGCTGGCGGACTACTCGGCGCTGCTGTATCTGGAGAACAAGCACGGCTCGCAGCCTGTGGCGCTGGCCCTCGACTCCTACAAGACCAACCTGCTGCAGACGGTAAACGGCCAGACGGTCGAATCGACCGGCCCGATCGTGCTGGGAACGCGCCTGGAGAATTCGCAGACACCCACCGCGTACTACAACATCACCTACGGAAAGGGGTCGTGGATCATGCACATGCTGCGGCGGCGGATGGGCGACGATCGTTTTCTGGCGATGCTGGCGGATCTGCGCAAGGAATACGAGCGCAAGCCGCTTTCCACTGAGGACTTCCGTTTGCTGGCGGCGCGCTTTCTGCCGGCGCAATCGGCCGACCCGCAGTTGGAGAGCTTCTTCGACCAGTGGGTTTACGGCACGGGAATTCCATCGCTGAAGCTGAGCTATGCGGTAAAGGGAAAAGCGGGGGCGCTGCGGCTGAACGGTACCGTGACGCAGAGCGATGTGGCCGGCGATTTCAGCGTGCTGGCGCCGGTGGAAATCCAATTGGGACACGGCAAGACTCTGACGCATTGGGTACGGACGGCGGATGGCCAGGTGACGTTTAGCGTGGCGCTGCCGCAGGCGCCGTCGAAGGTGCAGTTGGATCCGAGTTTCAGCGTATTACGGCGGTAGTCGGGGTGCGGAGGTTGCGCTTGGACCCGTGAGGCGCGGGGCATTCACGCCGAGAAGACCTACGGAAAGGCGCGACGCAGTTGGGTCAGGCGAGTTGTCTGTGCTGACTCGTAGCGACGGACGCCAGGCCAAAGAGATAGCCATGCGACGCAAGCGGCTGGCGCTGCCGCTACGCATCAGCCAATCCAAGGAGGCCGGCCGGACCTTCAGCTTGGTAAAGATTCGCGTGCCATTAGCGACCGAGCCGGTAACCCGCCAGACCTCCACTTCCAAGTGGACAGTAGCAAACTGACTGGCGGAAGAATTCTCGCGTCCGCGATTCGCACTGGTAAGGAGGCCCGCGGCCCGAGTGCGTTTGATCGGAACAAGAACCACAGTCTGCGGTTCGACAGAGTTCGCTGAGCGGGATGTTTCAGGGCTCAGGGTTTGCGCGCTGCGGTTGCGTACCTGAGACTCTGCTACGGTAAAGAATCGGCGTATGCGACGACGGGACCTGTTGAAAGCCGCCACGGTTGCCTCGGCGGGTCGAGCACTGCGAGCCGATGTCCCGACCCATCTATGGGGCGGCTACGATTTCGGTCCGGGGCCAAGAGTCACCGACCGCCTCAACCAAGGACCTTTCGGCATCGAGCAGGACGAGGGTTGGTTTACGCTGGCCGCGACCACGCCCTCTGAGCGCGCCGTGCCGAACTTCGGCCTCGGCTTGGTCGGCTACACGTGGGAAGAGGGCGGAGCATCACTGGCGGTCCGCGCGGGGCGAGAGGCGCTTGACCAGCATGTGGAGAAAATGGCCCGCCTCCCGTTTGTCGACGTTCTGTACATCCGCTGCGACTGGCGCGATGTGCAAAAACGGCCGAGACGATTGGACCTCTCTCCGGTATGGGATCTAACTCTGGACGCCGCCAAGCGGCACGGGCGCCGGGTGGCGTTCCGTGTGATGCTATCGAACACTGTCGGCCAGCCGCAGTATCTCGCCATGCCCGACTTTGTGCGCGACAAAGTCCCAGTAGTCGAAATCGGTAGTATCAAGGAGTATGGCGGGTATAAGTTCCGTGAACCGCGCTACGACCATCCCGAATTTCAAAAAGCTTTTCAGGATTTGGTCGAACTGTTGGCTGCGAAGTTCGACGACAACCCGCTGATCGAGTGGATCGATCTGATGCAGTACGGCTTCTGGGGCGAATCGCATACCGGAGGCCTTGCCAATCCGTTTCCGGACTATCCTACCGCTGAACGAACGATGGCGTCCATGACCCAACTCCAGCTCAATTCGTTCCGCCGCGCGCAACTGGCCGTGAATACGCAGCCGGATATCAGCAATGTAGGGAACAGGGAAGTGGCCGATATGTGCGTGCGCGCGGGAGCTTGGCTGCGCACCGACAGCATTGTGGTCGAGGAACCCGAACAGATCGAGTCATTCGCCAACCGGCCGGCATGGTTGGCCGCCATCCTGGAAGACGGCTACTTCCGCAAGTACGACAGCGCCGCGCCCGGATATCTACCGCCGGATCGCGCGGGCGTGAACATGCTCGAAGTTTATATGCTGCACGTTCTCGACGTGGCAGGCAATTACTGGTCTTTGTGGACAGAGGCTGACAACCTGGCCCGGTATCACGAGCGCTTTCCACGCGGGTTTACGAGGCTCAGCCAGCGCATGGGATATCGCGTGAGGCCGTCCTGGATCTGGCAGCGCAAACGATATGGAGCGAACGAACTGGTGGTGGCCTTCGCCAACGATGGAGTGGCGGGAGTGCCGGGCGTCCTGCGTGTGCATGTGAGGACCCCGGATGGCAAGGCGATCGCTGGAGGCGCGCTCGACGCCGGCCACCCGTACGCCGGCAAGCTGCGGCAAGCGGCCTTCCCGCTGCCCAGAGAACTGGAAGGTCACCCGGTGCACCTGGTCGCAGAGATCGAGACCAAGAGCGGAATTCGCCGCCCGGTGCGGTGGGCCTGTGAACAGCCAGTGGAGCCGGACGGCGCTTTACGTGTGGAGGTGAAAAGGCAGTCCGACTCAGACTGGCGCAAAGGGATATGACCGATCGAAAGGCCCATGTGGCCCGGCCCTCTAAGTCCCTCTCGCGATCGCGGTTCAGCAAAGGAGCGGGTGTGAAGAAACGTCCGACAGCGCTCTGGCTTGGCGTGGTCATTGCAACGGCGGGCTGGGCCGTCCCGGCATCGGCCGACGGGTTGCCGCCGGTCTTCCCGTCGCCGCGCGAATCATCTGCTGTGGCAGGCGATTTCGTTTTGGACCAAGGCAGCATCATCGCCGTCCCGGCCTCTCCCTCGGAGCAGGACTTGTTTCTAGCGCGGATGTTAGTTGAAGAACTTGGCGACCGTTTCGACTTGCACCTGAAGATCGAGCGTCTGGAGCATCTTGCGCCTGCCCGGAAGCTGATCGTCATGGGAACCTTCTCGAGCCCCTTGGTCGCAGAGTACTGCGCCGGCCATGCATTGAAAGTGGATGCTCGCAATCCGGGACCTGAGGGCTATATCCTTCGCACCGGTCCCGAGTTGGTCGTGGTCGCGGGCAGCGATGACCGTGGCGCATTTTACGGGCTGCAGTCGCTGCGCCAGTTAGCCGTGGAGCACTCCGGGGCCCTGCACTTCGCCGGCTACGAGATACGCGACTGGCCCACAAAACCCTTCCGCGGCTTCAAGCTGTACCTGCCTGGGCGTAACAACATTCCCTTCTTCAAGCGCTTCGTCCGGGACACCCTGGCGCTCTATAAATACAACACGCTGATCATGGAGATGAACGCCTCCATGCGGTTCGAGCGGCACCCCGAACTCAACAGTGCGTGGGTCCGCTTCTCGCGCGAGACCAACTACTGGCGCCGCAACTATCCGCCAGGCGCGCCCCACGACTTAGAAATCAACTCCTCGCACCAGGACACCGCCGATGGCGGCTTTCTTGAGAAGGACGAGGTCGCCGATCTCGCCCGCTATGTCCGGCAGTACCATATCGAGCTGGTTCCGGAACTGCCATCCTTCACACACAGCTACTACCTCTTGTCGGCGCATCCCGAACTGTCCGAGGTGCCGGGCGAGCTCTGGCCCGACACTTACTGCCCCTCAAACGCCGAGAGCTACAAGCTCCTGTTCGACGTCTACGACGAGTACATCGACCTGTTGCAGCCGCGCATGGTGCATGCCGGGCACGATGAGCTGTTCCAGCCGGTCGGCCTTTGCCCTCTCTGCCGCGATAAGGACATTCGCGAACGATACGGAGAAGACGTGCGCAAGATCCACGACTACCTCGCCGGCAAAGGTGTCAAAATGGCTATCTGGGGCGACATGCTGCTCGAAGGCGTACGCGGCGTGGGGCTCCAGAAAAAGAAGGCTCCCGATGGGTTCGCCTACGACGCCCCTGGCGGTATGACGCGTGAACAGGTCGCGCGGCTGATCCCGAAAGACATCCTGATCTTCAACTGGTTCTGGTCCGCCTCGCCGCCGGAGTGGAATGCGAAACAGGCCGAGGGCTTCGAGGCGCAACTCGAAGAAATGGGATTTGAAGAAGTCTACGGCAACTTCACGCCGGGAATGGAGAACTTCGCCGGGCGGATACGCCGCAATTCGATTCTCGGCGGTGCGCCCTCAGCGTGGTTTGCGACTAACGAAGCCGGGTTCGGCAAGGACCTGCTGGCCGACCTGCTGAGCTGCGCCCAAGGCCTGTGGCGCGGAGACGCTATCGATGGGCGCGATCTCTCCGCCCTCATCCAGCAGATGGCGCCGGACATCCGCATGCATTTCCGGGGACAGGCACCGCCCAGCCGGACCGAGCGCAGTGTCGAGCCTGTCTCCATCGTGAACAGCTTCAACTCAGGTTTGACGGAGAAGACCCTCGGCGTGGATCTGACCGCGATGAGCAACGGTATTGTCCGGCTAGGCAATATTCTGTTCGACCTCTCCGGCGGCGCGAACCAGTCGGTCATCGTCGTGGGCACAGACGGCACAGGCAAGACCGGACTGTCGAAGGAGTCCGGCGCCATCGCGATCGGCATCGACGCCACCAGCCTGATCTTCCTCCACGCCGCTGCACGCCCGGCGACAAACAAGGAATCCTACCGGCTCATCTACGACCCGGAGGACACCGCCGACCTGCTCGGTTGGTATGAGGTGGTCTACGCCGACGGATTCGTCGCGACCATTCCCATCCGCTATGGCGTGAATATTCAGGAGTGGAACTGGGCTGCACGAACCGCGGCCAAAGACTACTGCTACGGTGCCGACCCCATTGCGCTGGGTGGCGCCGGCGATAAGGCCGTGACCTTCTTTGCCTACGAATGGACAAACCCGCGCCTGGGCCAGACGATAGCAACCATACGACTGAAGGGCACCGCTGGCTTCCGCGGCGGCGCTGCCGACTTTATCAACGGCTTCGGCCCCGTGATCCCGAATAACGCGGTCTATCTAAAGGCCATCAGCGCCGTCAGGAAGCGCGGTTGAGCGTTCGGGAAATCCGGTTCGGCCGGCAAGGCTTAGGCGCGCGCCCATCGGCCTTGCGACGGAATACGGCTTCCGCCCATTGTTATATAATCACGCCATGGTTCGGAACAGGTTCCTGGCGGTTCTCGCCGCTTTGTTTGTTTTCTGCGCCATCGGGCGCGCATTTCAGGCCCTCTCTGCCGGCCCCATGGCAAGCCCATCGGGAATGAAACCGGGCGTTTCGGCCCCGCTTTCACGCGTGGCCGGCGCCACCATCCGCATCGATTCTTCCTTAGTGATTATCCCTGCTCACGTCATCAACGCGATGGGCGCGATCGTCGCCACGTTAACGAAAACCGATTTTCAAGTCACCGACGACAACGTTCCGCAGACGATCACGCATTTCTCCATGGACGACGCGCCGGCTTCCATCGGCTTGGTCTACATTTGCGGCGGCAGCATGCGCGATAAGATGCACCGGTCCGCAATTGCCGCGGAAGCTTTCTTCCGTACGGCCAATCCGGAAGATGAATTCTTCCTGGTGGAAGTCGGCGATCGGGCCAAGCTGGCCATCCCGTTCTCCGGCGATACCGACGACATACTTGGCCCTATCGAGCGGACCAGGCCATTCGGCCGCACGGCGCTGCCCGACGCGTTGCAGGTGGGCATGAAGCAGATGAAGAAGGCGCGCAATTTACGTAAGGTACTGGTTATTCTCTCCGACGGGGGCGACAACCAGAGCCGCCACAATGCGCGGCAGATCAAAGCCGGGCTGCTCGAGTCGGACGTGCAAGTTTACGCGATGGGTTTATTCGGTGGAGACGGCCACAAGCAAAGCAGCGAGGAGCGGCGTGGACCTGAATTGCTGGGAGAGCTTACGGAACAAACCGGCGGGCGCCTGTATCCTGTAACGAACCTGGATGATCTGCCGTCGATTAGCACGCGCATCATCAACGATGTGCGCATGCAATACGTGCTCGATTACTCTCCGCTGAAGCCAGCCGGGATGGCAAGTATCACCGTGTGAAAGTCACGGTCAATTCGCCCGATCTGCGCGCCTACTACCGTCCTGGATATTATGCGCCCCAATAGGAAAATTCGGGGCAGGCGGCGGGGCCCGCCCCGCGGAACACTACCAGCGGAAGCCGAAAGTTACCGACACGTAATCGGTGAGAAGCCAGGACCGTGGTTCCCACCGGATAAAATCCGAAAAACGGAACGACCCCCGGCGCAGCCGGCCCGTAGGAACGGTGAAATCCTGCATCCGTCGATATAATCCTCCGCCACCGGTTACATAGAGATCGAAGTGCGATTTCGGAGTGAGGTGGACAATGGGATCCAGTGTCGCCGCAAAAACGTGCAATCCGCCGCCGGGAACGCCGACGCTTTGCAGCGTCGTAGTATTGATGCCAAATGAGTTGTAGTTGAGATCGATCAGCGCTCCCACGTATGAGTTGAAGTTGACCCCGAAACCGCCGCCCGCATTCCAGCCGTCGCAGGTGTATCGGCCGGTGTTGCCGACGGGCGTGCTAAATCCGCCGGCCGACGGAGAATGCGAAACGTGAAGTCTCTTGCGCGCTCGATGCGCCGAGCGCCGCCAGACCCAAGCAAGCTGCCAAAGTAATTATTTCCATCGTTTGAGTGACCTCCAAATTCATCGGGATAACCCTTTGAGCTAACCTACGCTGTTGGCTTGCAAGAAAGGCGCTTTGTTAGTTACTCTACTCGCCGGAATGCCCAAGTCTTCGTTCCGCCATCGCGTGTTTGGGCTTGCTCGCGGCGAATTCTGCAATGACCTCACGATTGAACGCGGGAATGTCGTCCGGCTTTCGACTGGTCACCAGCCCATGGTCCACAACCACTTCGCTGTCCTCCCACGCCCCGCCCGCATTGCGGATATCGGTGCGCAACGAAGGCCAGGAAGTCAACTTGCGCCCTTTTACCAAGTCCGCTTCCACCAACATCCACGGTCCATGGCAAATCGCGGCAATGGGCTTGCCGGCTTCGGCCAACTTCTTGACGAACTGGACCGCCTCCGGGATGGTCCGCAGCCGATCGGGGTTCGCCATGCCGCCGGGAAGCAGCAGCGCGTCATATTGGGAAGCGGAGACCGACGCCAGGCGCTTGTCGACTGGGAACTTGTCTCCCTTCTCATCGTGGTTCATTCCTTGTACTGTATCCTTGTCCGGCGCGATCAGATCCACCGCGGCGCCGGACTCTTCCAGCGCCTTGCGCGGCCCGGTCATTTCCACTTGCTCAAAGCCGTCCGTAACCAGGATGGCCACGCGGTATCCCTCGAGTTGTTTCTTCATAATAGTCCGGCTTGTGGTTCAGGCGGTCCGCGCCGCTTGGATATTGCGGCTCTTGGCGATCTGGGTGAGCTTCTTGTCCGCCGCCAGTTCTTCGTCGAGCGTCTGCTTCAGTATTGCGGCTGCGCGCTGGTGGCCCATTTGCTCCGCATAGGTGCGGACTGTTCCATAGGCCGAAATCTCATAATGCTCCACGCGCTGGCAACTGGAGATAATAGCGGCGTCGCGCACGGCCGGAGTAGCGTCTTTCCCAACCATCTCGTCGCCCTCCGCAAGCACACCTTGCATGCCCTTGCACTTCTGTTTCCTGGCCTCCTCGCCGTGCATTTCAAACACCTGCTCGAGCCGCGCCACGTGACCGCGGGTTTCTTCCAGATGTTGTGCGAGCGCGGTCCGGAGATCGGGCGATTCCGCGTTCTCGATCATCTTCGGCAACGCCTTGACAATTTGATCTTCGGCGCTGTACAAGTCTTTCAGTTCGGATAAGTACAGATCGTGTAATGTTTCTAGTTTCATTTGGTAAAGCCTCCACTTCCAGCTTGACGCGAAGCGCGCCAAACCCGCAAGAGTCTTAACGAGGCATTGGTGCCTGGACTAACCGTTAGACAAGTTAGCGTGGGCAGACCGATACAAGTCGTGCGTTTTAGCTCTTCTACTTGAGTCGCCCTACTGAGTGATTCCATCTAATGGTGACGTCCGCCACGTGCTGGTGCTTGATCTCTCATTGGCACCCCGCTTGCTGC
>Ga0302326_10006646_pt1 | contig 25895 bp, 25 predicted proteins | sample Palsa_T0_3_FD_202264 | JGI IMG/M metagenome (GOLD analysis project Ga0302326, IMG submission 202264) | Peat permafrost microbial communities from Stordalen Mire near Abisko, Sweden - Palsa_T0_3 | ecosystem: Environmental > Terrestrial > Soil > Palsa > Peat permafrost | place: Sweden: Abisko... | reverse complement strand
CGCCGCCGTGTTCACCCGGCCCGAGCTGGCCGCGGTGGGCGTGCCGCAATCCGCCATCGACGACGGATCGGTGCAGGCTCGCACGATTATGTTGCCGCTGCGCACCAACGCGCGAGCCAAGATGTCGGGGCTGCGGCACGGCTTCGTGAAGCTCTTCTGCCGTCCGGCCACCGGTGTGGTGATCGGCGGCGTGGTGGTCGCGCCGATCGCCTCCGAGTTGATCCTGCCGATAGCGATGGCCGTGCAGACCCGGTTGACCGTGAACCATTTGGCGCAAACCTTAAGCGTCTACCCGTCGCTGTCCGGTTCGATCACCGAGGCGGCCCGGCGGCTGATGGCGCACGACGACCTGGACTGACCCAGGTAGCCTTGAAACCATTGACCTACTGACGAGTAACCGACAGGAGACCCGTGCCGTGAGCGACGAGATTCGCGTACCGGCGAGCGAGCAGACCCGACCGGGTTCGTTTTTGGGACCCGAGCAACGCGCCTCGGCGTGGGAGCGTCTCGGCAGCGAACAGTTCGACGTCGTGGTCATCGGCGGCGGCGTGGTGGGTTCGGGAGCCGCGCTGGATGCCGCTACCCGTGGGCTGAAAGTGGCGCTGGTGGAAGCGCGTGACTTCGCCTCCGGCACGTCGAGCCGGTCCTCGAAGATGTTTCACGGCGGGCTGCGCTACCTGGAGCAACTGGAATTCGGATTGGTGCGCGAGGCGCTCTTCGAGCGCGAGTTGTCGTTGACGACGTTGGCGCCCCATCTCGTCAAGCCGCTGCCGTTCCTCTACCCGCTGACCAAGCGCTGGTGGGAGCGGCCCTACGTCGCCGCAGGCATCTTGCTGTACGACGAGCTTGGTGGCGCGAAATCTGTTCCGGGGCAGAAGCATTTGACTCGTGCCGGTGCGCTGCGGTTGTCCCCGGGTTTGAAGCGGAGCGCGCTGATCGGCGGCATCCGCTACTACGACACCGTCGTCGACGACGCCCGGCACACCATGACCGTGGTGCGTACCGCCGCGCATTACGGCGCAGTGGTGCGGTCGTCCAGTCAGGTGATTTCGTTGCTGCGCGAAGGTGACCGCGTGACCGGTGTGCGGGTACGCGACTCAGAGGACGGCGCCATCACCGACGTGCGGGGCCACGTCGTCGTCAACGCTACCGGGGTGTGGACGGACGAGATCCAGGCATTGTCCAAGCAGCGCGGCCGGTTTCGGGTCCGCGCCTCCAAAGGGGTGCACATCGTCGTGCCACGGGACCGGATCGTCAGCGACGTCGCGATCATCCTGCGCACCCAGAAGTCGGTCATGTTCGTCATCCCGTGGGGTAACCACTGGATCATCGGGACCACCGATACCGACTGGGCATTGGACCTGGCGCATCCGGCGGCCACCAAGGCCGACATCGACTACATCCTGGGCACCGTCAACACCGTGCTTGCAACACCGTTGAGCCACGCCGACATCGACGGGGTGTACGCCGGGTTGCGGCCGTTGCTGGCGGGGGAGAGCGAGGACACATCGACGTTGTCGCGGGAGCACGCGGTCGCCGTGCCCGCACCGGGCCTGGTCGCCATCGCCGGCGGCAAGTACACCACCTACCGGGTGATGGCCGCTGATGCGATCGACGCTGCGGCGCAATACATTCCGGCTCGAGTCGCGCAATCGATCACCGAGAAGGTGCCGCTGCTCGGCGCCGACGGCTACTTCGCTCTGATCAACCAGACCGAGCACGTCGGTGCGCTGGAAGGGCTGCATTCCTACCGGGTGCGGCATCTGTTGGACCGCTACGGGTCGCTGATCAATGAGGTGCTTGCGCTGGCAGCCGACCATCGCGACTTGCTCAACCCGATCGCCGCCGCGCCGGGCTACCTGAAGGTAGAGGCGGCGTATGCCGCGACCGCCGAGGGTGCGCTGCATCTGGAAGACATCCTGGCCCGCCGGACGCGAATCGCGATCGAGTATCCCCATCGAGGCGTTGACTGCGCCCGCGAGGTGGCCGACGTCGTCGCGCCCATCCTGGGCTGGACTGCTGCCGATGTCGACCGCGAGGTCAAGACTTACACGGCGCGGGTGGAGGCCGAGGTGCTCTCGCAGGCCCAGCCCGACGATGCATCGGCAGACGCTTTGCGGGCCAGCGCCCCTGAGGCCCGCGCCGAGATACTCGAGCCGGTGCCGCTGACGTGAAGCCGGCGCCGCTGCCGCCGCGCGATGGATTGGGGCCGGCACGGCTGCGGGTGCGCGGCGGACCGCTGGGCGACGAGTTGGCCGGCCGATTCGGGCCCGAGGTTGCCGCCAAGGCCGCCGCGGGCGAGGTCGTCGACCAGCACGGCGTTGTGCTTGAACCCACCGCGGTGCTGCCGGCCGGAGCGGTCGTCTACCTGTACCGCGACCTGCCCGACGAGGTGGCGGTGCCGTTCGATATCCCGGTGCTCTATCAGGACGAGGACATCGTGGTTGCCGACAAGCCGCACTTCATGTCCACCATGCCGCGCGGGCGTCACATCGTGCAGACGGCGCTGATACGGCTTCGCCGGCAACTCGGGCTACCCGAGCTGAGCCCGGCCCACCGGTTGGATCGGTTGACTGCCGGGGTGTTGCTGTTGACGATTCGCCGCGAGCGTCGTGGCGCATACCAGACGTTGTTCGCCCGCGGTGCGGTCCGCAAGACGTATCTGGCCAGGGCGGTGGTCGACCCGGACCTGGCGTTACCGCGGACGGTGGTCAGCCGGATCGTGAAGCGTCGCGGGAACTTTCAAGCCGTCGAGGAACCCGGTGAGCCTAATGCCGAAACCCTGGTGGAGCTGTTGTCGGCGGACCGCCTCTACCGGCTGACGCCGCGGACCGGTCGCACCCACCAGCTTCGCGTTCACATGGCTTCGTTGGGCATCCCGATTGACGGGGACCCGCTGTATCCCAACGTCGTCGACGTCGCTGCCGACGACTTCTCCACGCCATTGCAGTTGCTGGCGCAGTGCATCGAGTTCGACGATCCCATCAGCGGAGCTCGGCGCCGGTTCGTCAGCCCGCGCCGGCTGGATGGTCGGCCCTAGCAGCGCTCAGCGCCGCGGAGCATGCGCGGGAATTCAGGAGCCACCAATGCCTGCGCGTCAACCCTGGCCGGGGCGACGGCCGCGACGGGAGCCAGCGTCTTCGTGGGTGTCACGCCCGCAACGACGGCTCGAAGGGTGCCCCAGGCTCGTGCCGTCAGGAGGCTGGCGTCGATGGATCGGAGATTCGTCAGATTGCCAAGGTTGACGTGGTTCAGCGTCGTCAGCACGTTTACGTCCTTAACTGGCCCGGCGACCGTCGGGGTGTCTCGCAGTGATTGGCGCGAAGACTTTGCCATTTCGGTGATCGGCGTCACAGGCCGGTCTTCGATGACCAACCGCCGATCAGCGTGCGCTATTCCCACGGTACGTCCCGGAAGGGGTTTCGACCGAGCAGGCGGTACCGCGTCGCGTGTCGTTTTGGCCTTATCGCGCGCCTGGCCCCACTCGTTAACGGGGCCGACCTGGGCAAAGCTTCATCCACCGTCGTCACCAAGAAGTAATTGACTTGTGACCTACAGTATCCCGCGTCAGCCGTCGATCTGACGCTGTCTGTCGGAAACGTGAACAATGCAGAAACTGCGGCTGAAATCGTGGGCTTGACGATGTCCGGCGATCGGCGCGCACAATTTTCGTAGCGCGAATCTTGTTAGCATGCCTCATGCCTGCGCGGAAAGCAGCACTGTGGCGCGGGCTGTGGCTACCCCCGCGGCGATCATCTCATCTAAAGGAATTAGCTTGAAAATCAACCGATTTGGCGCCGCGCTAAGTCTCCTTGCTGTTGTTGCGCTGGTTTTGACGGCATGTGCCGGTCACAACAACGCTGGCGGAAGTGGTACGACGGCACCCCCGTTCCCGGTGAAGGTGGACTGCGGCGGCAAGTCGGCGCTGAAGGCCAGTGGTTCCACGGCCCAGAAAAACGCAATGACCCACTTTGTCAAGGCTTTTGAACAAGCCTGCCCGGCGCAGTCCTTGACCTACACAGCCAACGACTCCGCCGTCGGGATCAGCGAGTTTGTTGGTAGCCAAACCGACTTCGGTGGGTCCGACTCGACGCTGACCAAAGACGAGTACGCGAAAGGGCAGCAGCGGTGCGGTTCGCCCGTGCGGAGTCTGCCGATGGTGGTCGCTCCCATCGCCATCGCCTTCCATGTCAACGGTGTGACGTCGCTGAACCTCAACGGCCTGGCTGCGGCCCAGATCTTCAATGGCCAAATCACGATGTGGAACGACGGCGTAATCCAGCTGCTGAACCTGGGTGTCCACCTGCCGGCTGAGCCGATTCGTGTCGTGTTCCGCAGTGACGATTCCGGGACTACCGATAATTTCCAGAAGTATCTCGACACCACGTCAGCTGGCGCGTGGGGTTTCAGTGCCGGACGGAAGTTCAACGGCGGTGTCGGACAGGGCGCTGTCGGCAACGACGGCACCGCCGCGGCCGTCAAAAACACCGAAGGGTCGATCACCTATCTCGAGTGGTCCTTCGCTCAGGCCCAGCACCTGAATGTCGCCAAGGTCATCACATCGGCTGGTCCGGAGCCGGTCGAGCTCAGCCCCCAGTCGGTGGGCAAAACGATCTCCTCTGCCTGGTTCATCAAGAAGGGCGACGACCTCGCTCTCGACACGATCTCGTTCTACCGGCCCAATGAGCCCGGCTCCTACCCGATCGTGATGGCGACGTATCAGATCGTGTGCTCGAGATATCCCGATCCCCAGGTCGGCATGGCTGTGAGAGCCTTCCTGCAAAGCACGGTCGGCCCAGGCCAGAACGACCTGGCCGGCACCGGATACATTCCCATCCCACCCGAGTTCAAGCCACGGTTGTTGGCCGCGGTCAATTCCATCTCGTGATGTGAGGTCCGTGACATGAGGTCTAAGTTGCCCGATGCCGTTCTGGACTCTGCGGCCGGATTGCGACCCCGAAGCTCAATGTTCGGGGGCTTTTTTCACCGTAGTCAACCCAATGTTCCAAAAGTTTTCCCGCGGTAGTCAATGTTTGGTGCCATGGAGTTCACGAGCCTGCCTCCCGAGATCACCTCGGCGCTGATCCACACGGGCCCCGGCGCGGAATCACTGATCGCGGCTTCCGAGGCATGGCAACAGCTCGGCGCTACGTTGGAAGACTCCGCTGAAAGCTACGGCGGCGCGCTGTCGTCACTTGCCGGGGTGTGGCAAGGTCCGTCGTCGGCGACAATGGCCCAGGCTGTCGAGCCCTACGTGACCTGGCTTCGCACCACCGCGCAGCAGACTCAGCAGATAGCCTCTTCGGCAGAGGCCGCAGCAGCGGCATACAACACCGTCCGCGCGTCGGTGGTCCCGGTCGCTGCGGTCATCGCAAACAGGACACAGTTAGTGCATTTGCTGGCCACCAACGTTTTCGGAATGAACCTCCCGGCGATCGCCGAAAACGAAGCCCAGTATCAGGCCATGTGGGCGAACAACTCGGCGGCGATGACTGGTTATCAGGCGGCTTCGGCGCAAGCCACCACGCTGCCCCAATTCTCCTCGCCGGCCTCGGCTACAAACCCGACAGCACTGGACTCGAAAGCCAGTGCGGCGACCGCCGCTACCACGTCATCCACGGCGTCAACCGCCGCTGCCACATCCGTGACACCTGCTGCCGCGACTCCGGTTAACTTTGGCTTTTCGGATCCGACCACCGGTTATTTCGGTTTGGCGAACGTCTATGCGAACCAGTTCGTCTCGTCCGGATTTCCCATCAACCTGCTCAGCTATCTCGCGCAAAGCCAGTCGGCCCAGGCCCTCCAGGGTGTAAGCGGTTCGATAGGCCAGGGTTTGTCGGAGGGCGAGCAGGCTATCAACGTTCCGGGCGGCGCGGCGGGTGCGTTGGGTGCGCTCGGGGCCGGCGGGCTAAGCCATGGCGGCGGATTGGGCGGCGCGCTCGGTGCCGCCGGACTCGGCGAAATCAATACCTCGGCCGCGATCGGCAAAGGCGTGTCGATTGGCAACTTGACCGCCCCGCCGGCCGTGGTGGAGTTGTTGCAGACTTCACAAGCGCCGGTTCAACTTGCCTCAGCGGCAACACCGCTCGACGCGGGTAGTGCGGGGATGCCCATGATGCCGCCGCTGATGCCGCCGCCGATTTCGGCAGGCAGTGGGTGGCGCAAACGGAAGTCCCAAAGATACGAGGACCTTGAAATCGGGGCCGAACTCAAAGGCAAGATTGTGCGCCCACCGCCGTCGGCGGGCTGAGCGGTCTCGCGCCGCGGCTCAGAACTCGGACGGGTCGTCCGGTATATAACCGAGGCCGCTCTGGATCCCCTGAGTCATGGGGTCGGTGGCAGGGGCGGGGGCCTTGCCATTTTGGACTGGGGCGGGCGGCTTGCAGGTGCAACCGAGGGTCCCGAATGAGCTGGGGTCGGCGCTGGTCGTGGTCGCTGACCCTACCGCGGCGCTAAGCGCGATTGCGGCGGTCAGCAAAAGTTTCGGTATCAATTTTGGCTCTCGCTGAGGTTAATCAGTCCAGTGTACAAGTGAAAGCCGCGCGGCGCCGCCCGAGCGGATGCCGTAAGACGTAGGTATGGCTATCCGTGCCTCGGGCAGAATGCAGCAACGCTGACCCCGACGAAGAACCCGGCGTGGTAGCCGTCCAAGCTGCTCTGTTGCATCACGTCGCTCGCGACGTCGGCCTTGTCTCTCCCGCTGTCGAGTTCGTCGCAGACCTGGTGAGCGGCAACGACGGCGGCCTGCTTAGACGCAAAAGTAATGCCCTTGGACTCCAGCGCGTTCAAGTAGTTGTTGTCGACAGCGTCGGCACGGGCGGTCGGGGCTAGGAGACCCGAGAGGCCGAGCAGCACGACCGTCAGGACAAGCCCGGCCGTCCGCCATCGCACAGGGCTGGGCGAGCGCACGTGGGTGGTCGTCCTTTCTCAACCTGTCCGCTAAGCAGAACGCGAATATTGCTGACAGCAAGCCAAGCCCGCCGACATAGCGATCATTGCATGCCATCATCAGATGTCGGCACAACCCTGTGCATGCAGGTCCGATCGTTAACCTGACGGCCACGTCCCGGGTGATCAGCGTTGGCAGGACGGGCACCAATATGCCACCCGATCGCGGCTGTCGTCGTACTTGATGGGCGTGCCGCAGCGACGGCAACTCTGTCTCGCTCGCCCGTACACCCACATTTGGCGGCCTGCCCGTGTGTCGCCGGTGGTGCAGCGATTCTGCCGGAAGCGGTTAACCCACAACATGTCACGGGCCCGGGCCACCAGCCGGTAGGGGTCGCTGATCGCGCTCACCGGCGCGGTGGGCAGGTGCCCGCTGACGAAACACAGTTCGTTGCAGTAGACATTGCCGATTCCTGCCAACACTCGTTGGTCCATTAGGGTTTCGGCGATCGGGCGATCCGGATGCGCCGTCAGATTGTCGGCGGCAACCTGTGCATCCCAGTCGTCACCCAGCAGATCGGGCCCCAGGTGGTCAACCGCGTCACCGTCATGGTCGCGTTCGAGGATTTCGAGCACACCCAGGTCGATGCCGACCGCGCGGATATCGCTGGCTTCCAAGATGATCCGGACCCGGTAGTCGGAACGCCCGGTCCGCGACGTCACTCGCCAGCTGCCGTCCATCTTCAGATGTGAGTGGATGCTGGCCGGTCCGACGCGAATGAACAAATGCTTGCCCCGGCTGCATACCTCATCGACCACTTGACCGCTGAGGTCGACCGTCGCGAAGCGTGGCACCCGCACATCGCAGCGTGTCAGCACGCGACCGACCAACGCCTTCCTCAGTGTGTCGGCGGTGCGGAAAACGGTGTCACCCTCGGGCATGGGCTACCGCAGCCGCAGCCCGCGTGGAGTCCGAGCGAACCCGGCGTCGGATAACGCCGTCACCACCGACGCTGACACCTGCGGCGCCAACACCGGTGCGCTGTTGATGCGCTCGATGAGGATCGCGTTGACCCGCCCGGTCCTGACCAGATCGGCCAGTGCGACGGCCGCGGCGTGGTTGGCCTCCGAGTCGTCATCGGTGAAGCTCAGCAACGAGCGTCCGCCGCGCTCGAGGAACCACACCAGTTCGCCGTCGACCAGGACCACGAGCGCGCCGGCCTTCCGGCCGGGACGCGCACCGCCGTCGCCGTCTGTGCTGCGGGACGGCCAGGGCAGCCCCGCGCCGTAGGGGTTCGCCGGGTCGGCAGCGGCCAAAACCACCGCCCGGTATTCCGGGCGTTCGGGATCGACACCGTCGAGGTAGCTGCGCAGCCGGTCGACGGTGGATGCCACCGCGAACTGAGCGCCGCCCAGCGACTCGACGAAGTAGCCGCGCTGGCAACGGCCGGCGTCCTCGAAGGAGGTCAGCACCTTGTACAGCGTGGCGAACCCGCCCGGCACCCCCTCGGCGGTCACCGCGCCCCTTGTCAGCACGCCGTGGCGGTTCAGCAGGAGCTCAGCTTGGTGGTGGGCTCGCAGAGTGGAGTCCGGTTCGGGCGTCGGCAGCGCCGACCAGCGGCCGGCCACCGTCGGATCGGCGGCGCGCGACTGCGGGTGTGCGACGCTGTAGCGGCTGAGGCGGGGCGGGCGATTGCCGCGGCCCGGTCGATGCGCCGGCGCGGAACGTTTGCGGGTCCCCGGGCCGCCCGACAGCATCGCGCGCACCGGCGCGAACGTGTCGCCGGTGACCCAGCCGGCCCAGATCAGCTCCCACAGCGCTGCTTTGAGCTCAGCTTCGCCGATGCTGTCGTGCGCCAGCTGGCGGAAGAAGAATGCGCCGCCGCCGGTCAGCATGTCCAAAATCGCGCGATGGACCACGGTGAACTCGATCTCTGATCCGGCGGCCAGCGTCAGCGGCGCGGAGTCGGCCGGGTGAAAGGCAACCCAGCCGTCGCTGCCCGAGATAGTTCCGGCACCGGACCAGATCACCTCTCCGGAGGCCAGCAGCTCATCCAGCATCGCGGGGGAGTAGTCGCGCACGCGCGGCGCCAGCACCAGCGATTCGATCGCCGAGGCGGGCAGCGGGACGCCGGCGAGCTGATCGACGACGGCCGCCAGCCCGTCCACGCCGGAGTTGGCCGCCGACCCGGTGCGCACTCCGTGCCATGCCGGCAGGAAACGCGCATAGGCGGCCGTGCTGACCGGCTCCACTTGCGCCCGCAGCGCCGCCAGCGATCTGCGTCGCAGAATCCGCAGCACGTCGGTGTCACACCACTCGTCACCGACCGCCTCGGTGGAGAACTCGCCGCGGACCAGCCGCCCGTCGGCGGCCAGCCGGCCGAGTACATCGGCCGCTACCCGCAGCCCGAGTCCGAAACGGGTTGCGACGTCGGCAGTGGTGAACGGCGCGTGGGTGCGCGCGTATCGGCCGAGCAGCTCGCCCAGCGGGTCGGCGACCGCCTCAGTGAAGCTGGCCGGCACGCCGACCGGTACCGCGACCCCGACGCCGTCGCGCAGTCGGCCGATGTCCTCTATCGCCACCCACCAGCTCGCACCGGCGAAGGAGACCGGCAGCGCACGTTTGGCGGCGTACAGCCCTTCCAACCAGCCGCCGACGTCGGCACCGCCGGCGCGGGCGGCGATCTCATCGGCGGTCAGCGGGCCCAGCAGCCGCAGCAGATCGGCGACCGCTTCGGCGTCGCGGGCCGCCCGCTCGGCCGACAGATGTTGTAACTGCCTGCCGGTGGCGGCGACCACATCGGGGTCGAGCAGCTCGCGGAGCTCGATCCGGCCGAGCAGTTCGGCCAGCAGCGTGGGATCGAGCGACAGCGCTGCGGCGCGGCGCTCGGCCAGCGGGCTGTCACCCTCGTACATGAACGCCCCGACGTCGCCGAACAGCAGCGAGGCGGCGAACGGCGACGGTGTCGCGGTCTCGGTCTCCAGGACGCGGATCTTGCGCGCAGCGATATCGGTCATCAGCCCGGCCAGCGTCGGGACGTCGTAGACGTCCTGCAGGCACTCGCGGACCGTCTCCAGCACGATCGGGAAATCCGGGTATTTGCGGGCCACGTCGAGCAGCTGGGCGGCGCGCTGACGCTGATGCCACAGTGGTGAGCGTCGGCCGGGGTTTCGTCGCGGCAACAGCAGGGCCCGCGCGGCGCATTCCCGGAACCGCGAGGCGAACAACGCTGAGCCGCCGACCTCGGCGGTGACGATCGGGTCGATCTCGTCGGCGTCGAAGACGAACAATTCAGCACCCGGTGGTGCCTCGCCTTGGTCGGCGCCCGACTCCGAAATGGTGTCGGGCAGCCGCACCACGATGCCGTCGTCGAAGGCGGTGGGCTTCTCATCGATGCCGTAGCGCTCCCGCAACCGCCGCCCGACCGCGAGTGCGAGCGGACCGTGCACCCGCAGGCCGTAGGGGGAGTGCAAGATCACCCGCCAGTCGCCCAGCTCGTCGCGGAACCGTTCGACCAGCAACGTGGTGTCGGTGGGCACCACCGTCGTGGCGCTGCGCTGGTCGTCCAGCAGCCGCCACAGGTTCTCGGTGGCGAAGTCGTTGAATCCCAGAGCGGCGCAACGGCTGTCGAACGCGGCGCGATCCAGGCCGGCCAGCTCGCCGGTGAACTCGCCTACCGCACGACCGAGTTCGGCCGGGCGCCCGGAACCGTCGCCGCGCCAGAACGGAAGCCGGGCCGGCTCGCCCGGCGCAGGGATCACCAGCACTCGGTCATGGGTGATCTCGGTGATCCGCCAGCTGGTGGCCCCCAGTGCGATGACATCACCCGGGCGGGACTCGTAGACCATCTCTTCATCGAGTTCGCCTACCCGAGAGGGATTTTCGGAATCAGTAGCCAGGTAGACGGTGAACAGGCCACGGTCCGGGATCGCGCCGCCGGACGTCACCGCGAGCCGCTGCGCGCCCGGTCGCCCCGTCACGGTGCCGTTGTCGCGGTCGTAAACCAGACGTGGCCTCAGCTCGGCGAACTCGGTTGACGGGTACTTGCCGGACAGCAGATCCAAGGTGGCCTCGAATGCGCTGCGCGGCAGCGTCGCAAACGGCGCGCTGCGCCGGACCGTGTCGAACCAGCGATCTGCGTCCAGCGGCTCCAACGCGGCCGCGGCCACGGTGTGCTGCGCCAGGATATCGAGCGGATTCGTGGGCACCCGCATCGTCTCGATCTGGCCGGTGAGCATGCGCTGCACAGACACCGCGCAGCCGATCAAGTCGGTGCGGTGTTTCGGGAAAAGCACCCCGCGTGAGATCTCGCCGACCTGGTGTCCGGCGCGTCCGATGCGTTGCAGGCCGCTGGCCACCGACGGCGGCGCCTCGACCTGGATCACCAAGTCGACTGCGCCCATGTCGATGCCCAACTCCAGGCTCGAGGTCGCCACCACCGCTTTCAGCCGTCCGGATTTCAGGTCGTCTTCGACGATGGCGCGTTGTTCCTTGCTTACCGAGCCGTGATGAGCGCGGGCCAGCAGGGACGTCGGGTGGTGACCCGCTGCGCCCGGCTCCACCGCGCTTGCGATCGCCACGGTTGGAGCGCCGTAGGTTTGGCCGCTGCCCAACAGGTGAGCCGGGGCACCGCCGGCAACCTTCGGGTTCGCCACGGCCGTCGACTCCTCGCCGGAGCGTTCGGCGTGGATCTCGTTGAGCCGAGCGGTCAGTCGCTCGGCCAGCCGTCGTGAGTTGGCGAACACGATCGTCGAGTTGTGGGTTTCCACAAGGTCGACCAGACGCGCCTCGACATCGGGCCAGATGCTGTTGTTCGCCAGGTTGGCCATATCGGGCACCGGGACCTGCACGGTCAGCTCGAAGGTCTTGGCCGCCGGCGGGGCCACGATGGTCGTCGGCGACGCCCCCGACAGGAAACGGGCGACCTCCTCCGGTGGACGCACGGTTGCCGATAACCCGATTCGCTGCGCCGGGGCTTGCAACATGTCGTCGAGCCGCTCCAGCGACAGCGCCAGGTGAGCACCCCGTTTGGTGCCGGCGACGGCGTGCACCTCGTCGACGATCACGGTTTTAACCCCGGCCAGGGTCTGCCGGGCCGCCGACGTCAGCATCAAGAACAGCGACTCCGGTGTGGTGATCAACACGTCGGGCGGCGTGCTGATGAGCTGTCGGCGGCGGGCCGGCGGCGTGTCGCCGGATCGCAGCCCCACGGTGATGTCCGGCGCTGGTAGACCGCGTTGCGCCGCCACCCGGGCCATCCCTGCCAGCGGTGTGCGCAGGTTGCGCTCGACGTCGACGGCCAGCGCCTTCAGCGGCGAGACGTAGAGCACCTCGGTACCGGGAGCCCGCCCGCTACGCGGTGCGCGGGCTAGGTCGTCGATGGCCCACAGGAACGCCGCCAGCGTCTTGCCCGAGCCCGTCGGCGCGACGACCAGGGTGTTGTCGCCGTCGGCGATTGCCGCCCAGGCGTCGGCCTGCGCGGGAGTGGGCGCAGCGAAAGTACCAGCGAACCAGTCGCGGGTCACCACGCTGAACCGCGCGAGCGGATCGTCGGGCACGGCGGTCACCTAGCCAATCGTGCCAGCGGCCACTGACAAAGGGTCAAATGGCGTCGGGCGTCACCGCTGGTCGGCAGCGACTGACTTGGCTAGTTGCTCGGGGACGTTGTTGACCCGGAGGATCGCGTCGAGTAGTGAATGGGCGCAGTTCTCGCTGAGGTGACCCGCGTCGGTCTCAGGGTGAATGATGCGCTGCCTACACACCTCGAAGGTCAGCGCCAGCCAAGCGTGGATGACGATCCGCAGGTCGCGTTCGACGTCGGGATCGAGTTTCTCGGTCGATCCGTCGACCTCCATGACGCGGCTCATGATGTGTTCCATCTGGCGGTCCTTGGCCTCGTCGTCGATGCCGAGCAAGACCGGATCGGAGCGGCCGAGTCCGACATAGGCCGCCCACGCGGCGTGCGGGTGCTCTTGGTGGTATTGCATGTAGGCAAGGACGCCGTCCCGGGTTTCTTGAAACAGCGTCTGGCCTGGCGTCGGCAGGGAATTGGTGGTCTCGAACAGCTGATCGGCTTGTCCTTTGACGACGGCGGCGAAAAATGCCCGCTTGTCGGGGAAGTAGTGGTACATCAACGCCCGGGACACCCCGGCCCGCTCGGCGATCTCGTCGATGCGGACCTCGTCGTAGGGTCGTTGGCCGAAGACTTCCGCACCTAACGCCAGCAACTCGGCGCGGCGGTCCTCAGGAGACAACCGGCGCCGAGGAGTTCGCATAGACCAGATGGTACTTGCCGATTCTCTGCGCAGGCCGTCAACGCTCAGGAAGCCTCTGCAAACTTCCATTCGCCCATGCCCTCGTCGAACGTCGGGTCCGCAGAGGCCGTGAAGCAATAGAATCGCTGAGCCATGGATGCCAGGAACGAGGATGCCACCCGCCGAGGACTCAGCCAGCGGATCGGCGCGCTGGTGGACAGCTTCGAGACGGTGATTTATGCGATCGCATTCCTGCTACTGGTATCCGCCGCGGTGCTGGTGGTGATCGGCGGGGCAGAAGCGGTCGTGCAGGCTGCGACCCACAAAGTCAACACGCTGCAGGGCGGTGTCCTCGTTCTGGACCGGGTGCTGATGGTCCTGATCATCGCCGAGATTGCGGCAACGCTGCGCGCGGTGCTGCTCTATCACGAGATCGCGGCCGAGCCTTTCCTGTTCATCGGCTTGATCGCGTGCGTGCGGCGGATCCTGATCGTGACCGCGGCATCCGAGCAGGTTCATTCGGACAAAGAGCTCGATCGCCTCCTGTTCGAGCTGGGCGCGCTGGGACTGTTGATAATAGGCATCGCCGCGGCAATCTTCATGATTCGCTACAGTTCCGGGCGCGCAGCGCCGACGCACGGCGACGACGGCTGACCTTACCGGCGTGGTCCGGTGTCAGCCGAAGTGCACGCCCTGGGCCAGCGGCAGCTCGCCGGAGTAGTTGATCGTATTGGTGGCACGGCGCATATACGCTTTCCACGCGTCCGAGCCGGACTCCCGCCCGCCGCCGGTCTGCTTCTCACCACCGAACGCGCCGCCGATCTCGGCGCCCGAGGTGCCGATGTTGACGTTGGTGATGCCGCAATCGGACCCGTCGATGAAACGTTCCGCCTCGCGCATATCGGTGGTGAAGATCGCCGACGACAGACCCTGGGGTACGGCGTTGTTCAGTGCGATGGCGTCCTCGAGATCGTCGTAGACCAACACGTAGAGGATTGGCGCGAACGTCTCGGTGTGGACAATGTCGGTCTGCGACGGCATCCGCACCACCGCCGGAGCGACGTAGTAGGCGCTCGGGTGGCCCACCTCGTGGCGCTCAGCGCCGAGGATCTCGCCGCCGTCGGCGCGGGCCTGCTTCAAGGCGCCCATCATGTCGCGGTAGGCGGTCTCGTGGATGAGCGGGCCGATCAGCGTGCCCTCGCTCGACGGGTCGCCGATCGGCAGTTGCCGGTAGGCGGCGGCGATGCGGCCGACCAGATCGTCGGCCACCGAGCGATGCACGATCAACCGGCGCAGCGTGGTGCAGCGTTGACCGGCGGTGCCCGCGGCGGCGAAGACGATGGCGCGCACCGCCAGATCGAGGTCAGCTGATGGCGTCACGACGGCGGCATTGTTGCCGCCGAGTTCCAGCAGGGTCCGGCCGAACCGCTTCGCGACCCGCGGGCCGACCTGCTGGCCCATCCGCACCGAGCCGGTAGCGGATACCAGCGCGACCCGCTCGTCGTCCACCAGCTGCTCGGCGACCTCGCGACCGCCGGTGATCAAGGCGCTCACCGCGCGCGGCGCGCCGACATCGTCGGCCGCCCGGCCAATCAGCGCCTGGCAGGCCAGGGCCGTCAAGGGCGTCAGCTCGGACGGTTTCCACACCACGGTGTCCCCGCAGACCAACGCCACCGCGGCGTTCCACCCCCACACCGCAACTGGGAAGTTGAACGCGGTGATCACGCCGACCACGCCGAGGGGGTGCCAGGTTTCCATCAGCCGATGCCCGGACCGTTCGGAGGCGATGGTGCGCCCGTAGAGCTGGCGCGACAGGCCGACGGCGAACTGGCAGACGTCGATCATCTCCTGCACCTCGCCGAGCGCCTCGGAGGTGATCTTGCCCGCCTCGATCGTCACCAGGGTGGCCAGGTCGTGTTGGTGATGGGTGAGCAGCTCGGCCAGCCGACCCACCAGCGCGCCGCGTACCGGAGCGGGGGTGGTTCGCCATGCCGGAAACGCCCGCGCGGCATCGGCGATGCAGCGCTCGGCCTGTTCCGGTGTGGTCTCAGCAACGGTGAACAGGACGTCGCCGGTGACCGGTGTGCCTGCCGACAGGCCGGGCTCGCCGGGCTCACCGAGCGCGACGTCGCAGCCGATCGTGTCCAACGCCCGGCGCGCGCGGGTGCGCAACTCGTCAACAGTGGTCACGCGGGTGCCTCCTTGCAAAGCGATTCGTAAAGTGCGTAAGGGTCGTGAATGTGACGGTCGATCGCCCCGGCCATCCAGTCCACGCTGTAGCCGGAGTCGTCGACGATTCCGGTGGCCGCTCTAATCTCAGCGTCACGGTCGAGGTTGGAGCGAAAGATGCCGGCTGCTGAGGCGGGCAGAAAGTCTTCGTAGACAACAGGTTTGGATGGGTCGCCGCCGCGGTAGTAGGCCAAACCCTGAGCGGCCATCTCGTCGTCGGTGGCCGGAAGGTACTCAGCCCACACCGTGGCGGGATCAGGGTTACCAGGAAGACGAATCATTGCGACGTCGTAACGTTCCCGGCCCTTCGGCGTCGGCGCCACACCTCGTGCCTCGACCTCGCCGAAGCGCACTCGCAGCGTCGCCTCAACGACCGTCCCGTCGTCGTTGCGAAACCGGCGCGGTTCGGCAAGGGCGCGAAACGACGTCTGGCGCAACAGCACCGCGGGCCCGTCCCAGCGGGGCGGCCCCTGAATGCCGTCGATCATCGTGATGCCGCGCTCCGTCATCCGGCGGTACAGGTCGTCGATGTCGAGCACCCGCGGCGTCAGGTGATTGATGTGGGTGGAGCTGACGCCGGCGATGTCGGCGGCCACTGCCGATACCCGTGACAGCTCGTCATACCAGGACTTCTCGACCGGTTCACGCGACAGCGCGAACGCCGCCACGGCCTGCGCGACGAAGTCATCGGCCTCGTCAGCATCGCAGCCGCCGTCGGCTGCGATCACCCGGGCACGGGCGAGCAACGCCGGGTCGAAGAGTTCGCGGCGTCCCAGGAATCGGTGTACACGAGCTTGCAACTCGGCGTCGAAGAAACGCGGATCCCTGATCGACAGCATCGAGGTGAACACCCGAAACGGGTTGTGCGCCAACTCTTGCGCGTCGATCGGCCGAAAGGCGGTGGACACCACAGGAACCGGTGAAGCGGCTTCGCGCAGGTCGTAGTAGCCGACCGGGGCCATGCCGAAGGCCGAGAACAGGTCGGCGGCGGCGGCCAGCTCATCGGGCGTGCCGACGCGGATCGCCCCGTGCCGTTCGGCGGTGACTCGGTACAGCGAGCCGAGCCGGTCGGCGCCCGCATTCCGCGTGACGTAATCACGGTTGACCTGCTTGCTGACCTCGACCAGCGTGGTGTACGCGGGCACCTCGCTGCCGTACATTGCGGACAGCCCAGCGGCGAAGCGCTCCCGCAGCCGGCAAGTCGCCAGGCGCCGATGCGGGCGGCTCAACGGCGATCACCCCTGCGATACTCTCCGGCCATGGCTGAGACGCTCGACGACATCGACCGGATCTTGGTGCGCTCGCTCGTTGCGGACGGCCGCGCGACTTTGTCGGAGTTGGCCGCAAACGCTGGGCTGTCGATCTCGGCAGTCCAGTCGCGGGTGCGCAGGCTGGAGTCTCGCGGTGTGGTGACCGGGTATTCGGCGCGGATCGACCCGGCTGCAATCGGACACCTGTTGTCGGCGTTCGTGGCCATCACCCCTCTCGATCCCTCACAACCCGATGATGCGCCAACTCGGCTGCAGCACATCGAGGCAATCGAGTCGTGTCACTCGGTGGCCGGTGAGGAAAGCTACATCTTGCTGGTGCGCGTCGAGTCTCCGCGAGCGCTGGAAGACCTGTTGCAACGGATTCGGACAGCGGCAAACGTGCAGACCCGCAGCACGATCATTTTACAGACATTTTACGATGATCGGCAGTTTGTACCGTAGAAATTACGGTGTGGCATCAAGATACCGTAAAAACTACTGATACGGTTGCCTGATGACGAGCATACTGGCAGCCACCGATCGGCAACTCGAGCCTGACAGGGTCCACGAGGTGCTGGCGCGCAGCATCCTTGTCGACGGTCTGGATTTCGTGCTCGACCTGGATCGCTCGGCCGGGTCGTACCTGGTCGATGCCCGCGACGGTCGGCGCTATCTGGACATGTTCACGTTCTTCGCCTCGTCGGCGCTGGGCGTGAACCATCCGGCATTGGCTTACGACGAGAAGTTCCGCGCAGAACTAACCGACGCCGCGGTGAACAAGCCGAGTAACTCCGACGTGTACTCGGTGCCGATGGCCCGCTTCATCCAGGCCTTCGCGAGGGTGCTGGGCGATCCGGCGCTGCCGCATCTGTTCTTCGTCGACGGTGGTGCGCTGGCGGTGGAGAACGCGCTGAAGGTCGCGTTCGACTGGAAGAGCCGGCACAACGAGGCGCGCGGCGTCGACCCCAAATTGGGTACCCGGGTGCTGCATTTGCAAGGGGCGTTTCACGGCCGGAGCGGCTACACGCTGTCGCTGACCAACAGCAATCCGGTCACCGTTGCTCGGTTTCCGACGTTCAACTGGCCGCGCATCGATGCGCCTTACCATCGTCCTGGCGCCGACATCGACGCGTTGGAGGCCGAGTCGCTGCGACAGGCCCGGGCAGCGTTCGAGGCTTACCCGCACGACATCGCCTGCTTCGTCGCCGAACCCATTCAAGGCGAGGGTGGCGACCGGCACTTCCGCCCTGAGTTCTTCGCCGCGATGCGCGCGCTGTGTGACGAATTCGACACGCTGATGATTTTCGACGAGGTGCAGACGGGCTGTGGTTTGACCGGAACCGCTTGGGCCTATCAACAATTGGGCGTTGCACCCGACGTGGTGGCGTTCGGCAAGAAGACGCAGGTGTGCGGGGTGATGGCCGGACGGCGGGTCGACGAAATCGCCGACAATGTGTTCACGGTGCCTTCGCGGCTCAACTCGACCTGGGGCGGCAACCTCACCGACATGGTTCGCGCCCGGCGCATACTGGAAGTCGTCGAAGCCGACGAGCTGTTCGAGAACGCGGCCGCTCAGGGCCGCTATCTACGGGCCCGCCTCGACGAACTCGCCAACGACTTCCCGGGATTCGTGCTCGACGTCCGCGGCCGCGGGTTGATGTGCGCGTTCAGCATGCCGACCACCACCCACCGCGATGAATTGCTCCGCGGGCTGTGGCGAGACGGGGTGATTCTGCTTCCCTGTGGTCAAACCAGCGTGCGATTTCGTCCGGCGCTGACCGTTTCGCGCGCCGAGATCGACGATGCGGTGGCAGCTCTGCGCGATGTCCTCACGGAGCCGATTTCCGGTTCTTGACCGCGCGACGGTTACTGGTTTACCGTCCGCGGACTTTGGGGTATACGGCTGGGGCGCACGTGACCGCGCGTGGTAGCGATAGAGGTTCTCCCATGCAGACACAACAGCACCGCTCAGCCGATGACCGCCTTGGGCAGGTAGACAGCGACGTGCATACCGCCATCCGGTTCGCCGTCTTGGCCGCAGCAGCCGGGGTTGGTTATCTCATCGTGGCCGCGTTGTGGGACAGCACATGTAAGGGTGCGATGTCCGTCGACACTGCGGCGTGCGGAGCGCCCCAGTTGACAATTCTGGCGTTCGGCGGCCCGGTGATATTGCTCGTCGCGGGGGGCTGGGCATTTGTGCGTACCTACCGAGTCTGGCGCGACCACGGGACTTGGTGGGCATGGCAGGGTGCCGGATGGTTCTTGATGATCCTGATGTTCGTCACGCTCACCACGGGCGCCCAGATTGCCGGACCCATTCTGGCGAGCTGATCGGCTTGCCTGAACCGCAGCCCGCGAGACCAATTTTCAGCTGCTTGGATCCTCCCTGCTTGCGCAGATCCGGTCACATCGTCTGGTTTTAGAGGTCGCCGCTAGTGGGTATCTGCTGTAGACCATGATGAGTTCGTCGGCGAACGGCCCGCACGTCACCCGATCATGGGGGACAAAATCACGAATGCGATGACACCGATGCCCACTGCGATCAATACGAGGATCACCAAAGTGATGACCGCGAGCCGCCGGATCCGGCGTGTCCGCAGGGTTTCCTTGGCCTCGCTCGCGATCATGGTGGGTGGAAATACCAGGCGGCGATCATGACTAACCAGCTTGGGCGCGAGGGTAGTGTCGGGCAAACTACGCTGGGAGGCCTCATGACCGCTGCTGCGAAGCCAGCGAAGAATCAGCAACGCGGCGAACGCGCAATCGAGCTGCGCGTCGCGGCGAAGCTGGAGAACCTGTCGGTGTTGCGGACGCTGGTGGGCGCGGTCGGCACCTTCGAGGATCTCGATTTCGACGCGGTAGCCGATCTGCGGCTCGCGGTCGACGAGGTGTGCACCCGGTTGATTCGCTCAGCCGTCCCGGGCGCCATGCTGGCGATCGTGGTTGATCCGCGGGACGACGAAATGCAGGTCGAGGCCTCGACGACCTGCGACAACGGCGACGTTGTGACGCCCGGCAGTTTCAGCTGGCATGTGCTGACATCGTTGGCCGACGACGTCCAGACGTTCCAGGACGGTGGCGGGCCTGACGGCCACGGCGTATTCGGTGTCACTCTGACTACCCGACGGGCGGGCGCTCGCAGGTGACAGCGCGAGCTGTCGGCGGTTCTTCATCATCTCGTCCCAACGAATACGCCGACGTTCCGGACATGTTCCGTGAGCTGGCCACTATCGACGCCGATTCGTCGGACTGGCAGCGTCATCGGGACAAGATCGTCAAGCGCTGCCTGCCGTTGGCAGACCACATAGCCCGTCGTTTCGAAGGGCGCGGCGAACCACGCGACGACTTGGTTCAAGTGGCGCGCGTCGGACTTGTCAACGCCGTCGCGCGCTTCGACGTCGAAACCGGCTCCGACTTCGTCTCCTTTGCGGTGCCCACCATCATGGGGGAGGTTCGCCGGCATTTTCGGGACAACAGCTGGTCGGTAAAGGTCCCGCGGCGTCTGAAAGAACTGCACTTGCGGCTGGGCACGGCGACCGCAGATCTTTCGCAACGGCTGGGCCGGGCGCCCACCGCTAGTGAGCTCGCCAAAGAACTCGAGATGGACCGCACCGAAATCGTCGAGGGTCTGGTAGCGGGTAGCTCCTACAACACGCTGTCCATCGACAGCGGCGGCAGCAGCGCCGATGAAGAAGCCCGGGCTATCGCCGACACCCTCGGCGATTTCGACGCCGGTCTCGAACGGATCGAGAACCGCGAGGCGTTAAGGCCGTTGCTGGAAGCGTTGCCGGAGCGGGAGCGAACGGTGTTGGTCCTGCGGTTCTTCGACTCGATGACGCAGACGCAGATCGCCGAGCGCGTCGGCATTTCACAGATGCACGTCTCGCGATTGCTGGCTAAATCTCTAGCGCGGCTTCGCGACGAGCTGGAATAGCCTGCTCGACTGGGCGTCTGCATCGGGCGTGGCGTCCACCGACTGGACCAGCGGCAGGGTGTTGTCGGGGTCGCAGATCCGCAGTAAGCGAGTCACTGCCTTACCTGGCAACACAGCCCAGCGCAGATCGGCGGCCGCGCACCGGACGTTGATCAGGTGCAGCGCGGAAAAACCCGCAGTCCCAAAGAATTCCAGGCTGCTCAAGTCGACGATCACCGACGCGGAATGGGCGATGCAGCTCTCGACGTAATCGGCGAGCTGACTCGCATTGGATGCGTCGAGCTCCCCGTGGGCGGTGATCACCACGCGGGACGGGGTCCACTCAGCGGTGAATCGCGCGGAATGGTTTTCCCATGCTGGTGGGGGCATTGCGACGTCGGTTTCAAGTAGCGGCGCAGCAGTGCTCGGGCGTTTTGTGGCAGACATCAAGTGACTCCATCAGTCAAAAAGCAATCTGTGGATCACGTCAAGCGGGTAGGTACGCCGCGCGCGAGGAGAAACCGGGAGAACGAGCCTCCCCCTGCGTCAATTAACGCTGTTCCAAGCGGCTGGTATCTCAACCTCGTTTAGATGCTACTCCGGCCACAGTGCACTCACAACGCCTAAGACGGTTTCTCAGAAACCCTGGTCAGCGCTATGGGGCCGCAGTGTCATCCCGAATTACGTTCCGGTGCAACAACTATGGCGGCGAATCGCTGGACGGATTCAGCCGCCGCGCTGGCTGCACCGCTGTGGCCGCTGCGCGCTCGGGTGCCGATCTCTCCGGTCGCCGGGTCCAGGGTCACTTCGGCCAACAGCTCACCGGTCGTAACCTCGCAGACGGCCCACGAGTAGCGGGTGTCGGCCGACCACTTGGCGTTGCTGTGCTCGACATGGTCTGGGTCGTTGATGCCGAGCTCGGCCAGGGCGGGACGGTCGTCGATGCGGCCGTCGGCGCGCAGTCCGCGCAGATACCACTGCCCGGCGTTGATTTCGACCGGTTCCATAGTTCGGTTGGGCTTCTGCAGACCGGGCTACTTGATCTCGGCGAGCACCGTGCCTTGGGTGATGGCAGCCCCGGTTTCGACGGCCAATCCGGTGATCACGCCGTCCTTGTGCGCGGTGACCGGGTTCTCCATCTTCATGGCCTCCAGGACGACAACCAGGTCGCCGGTCGAGACCTCTTGTCCCTCTTCGACGGCAACCTTGACCACGGTGCCCTGCATCGGGGCGGTCACCGCGTCACCGGACGCCGCAGCACCGCCGTGGGCGCCACGCTTGCGCGGCTTGGGCTTCTTGCGGATGACGCCGGCCGCGTCGCCGCCGCCGTTGGACAGCGCCAAGTCACCCGGCAGCGAGACCTCGAGCCGGCGGCCACCGACCTCGACGACGACCTTCTGCCGCGGCAGGGCTTCGTCCTCGTCGATGGGCTCGCCGCCAGTGAATGGTTCGACGGTGTTGTTCCACTCGGTCTCGATCCAGCGGGTGTGCACAGTGAAGCCGTTGTCGTCGCCGATGAACGCGGGGTCGGACACCACGGCACGGTGGAACGGAATGACGGTGGCGAGTCCCTCGACGTGGAACTCGTCGAGCGCGCGGCGTGACCGCGCCAGGGCCTCCTCGCGGGTGGCGCCGTACACGATGAGCTTGGCCAGCATCGAGTCGAACTGTCCGCCGATCACCGAACCGGCCTCGACGCCGGAGTCCAGCCGGACGCCGGGTCCGCTGGGCGTCTCGTACTTGGTGACCGGACCCGGTGCCGGCAAGAAGCCGCGTCCGGCGTCCTCACCGTTGATCCGGAACTCGATGGCGTGCCCGCGCGGGGTGGGGTCTTCGGTGATGTCGAGCTTCTCGCCGTTGGCGATCTTGAATTGCTGCAACACCAGGTCGAGACCCGCGGTCTCTTCGGTGACCGGGTGCTCGACCTGCAGACGGGTGTTGACCTCGAGGAACGAGATCAGCCCGTCCTGGCCGACCAGGTATTCCACGGTGCCGGCGCCATAGTAGTGCGCCTCTTTGCAGATCCGCTTGGCGGATTCGTGGATCTCCTTGCGCTGCGCGTCGGTCAGGAACGGCGCAGGCGCCTCCTCAACCAGCTTCTGGAAGCGGCGCTGCAGCGAGCAGTCTCGGGTTCCTGCGACGACGACGTTGCCGTGCTGGTCGGCGATCACCTGCGCCTCGACGTGGCGCGGCTTGTCCAGGTAGCGCTCGACGAAGCATTCGCCGCGGCCGAAGGCCGCGACCGCCTCGCGGGTCGCCGACTCGAACAGCTCGGGGATCTCCTCGAGAGTGCGGGCCACCTTCATCCCGCGGCCACCGCCACCGAAGGCCGCCTTGATCGCGATCGGCACGCCGTACTCCTTGGCGAAGGCGACCACCTCGTCGGCGTTTTTCACCGGGTCGGGCGTACCGGGCACCAGCGGAGCCTGCGCGCGGGCCGCGATGTGCCGCGCAGTTACCTTGTCGCCCAGGTCGCGGATCGACTGCGGGCTGGGCCCGATCCAGATCAGGCCGGCGTCGATGACCGCCTGCGCGAAGTCGGCGTTCTCCGACAGGAACCCGTAGCCCGGGTGGATCGCGTTGGCGCCGGACTTCGCAGCGGCCTCCAGCAGCTTGCCGAAGTCCAGATAGGACTCCGCCGACGTCTGACCACCCAGGGCGAAGGCCTCGTCGGCCAGCCGTACGTGGGGGGCGTCCGCGTCCGGCTCGGCGTACACCGCCACGCTGGGCAGACCCGCGTCCCTGGCCGCGCGGATCACCCGCACCGCGATCTCACCGCGATTGGCGACGAGAACCTTGGCGATCGTCGAGCTGGCGTGACTAGGCACTGCGCCTCCTGTAGGGCTGGAACAGTTCTCAGCTGTCTAAGAGAAATTCTTACAAGTCGTGTCGGGGGAAGTTTAAGCGCCGCGCCGCGGGCGATTTGACCCGGTGTCCAATTCAGGCGGACTCGCGCACTCGGCGTTTGACCCGGGCCAGCATCGCCGACATGCCACGCAGCCGCAGGGGACTGATCAAGGCGGCCAGACCCAGGTCGGTGTAGAAGTCCTCCGGCACGGCCAGGATGTCGGCGGCGGACTGTTCGTCCAGGCCGGCGGCGAGGATCGACGCGAAGCCGCGGGTGGTGGGCGCCTCGGCCGGTGCGCTGAAATACAGCCGCACTCGATCCCGGTCATGCGCATCGACGTGCAGAAACAGTGGTGATTGGCACTCGGGGACCGGCTCCATCGCCGCTTCCTCGAGGTCGTCGGGCAGCGCCGGCAGGTCGTCGGCGAACTCCAGCAGCAGCTTGAGCTTGTCCTGGCCTTGGACTTCGGCGAAGTCGGAGACCACCTCGGCCAGCGGTGCAGGCATGCTCATCAGGCCGGCACGGCTCCCGGGCTTTCTCCGCCGACGATCGGCACTCGCACAGCGTTACCCCATTCGGTCCACGAACCGTCGTAGTTGCGCACGCCGGGGATGCCGAGCAGATGGGTCAGCACGAACCAGGTATGGCTGGACCGCTCGCCGATCCGGCAATAGACGATGGTCTTGTCGTCCGGCTCGATGAACCCGTACAGCTCGTCGAGTTCGTCTCGTTTGCGAAACCGTCCGCTGTCGTCGGCCGCCTTGCTCCACGGAATCGACTGAGCCGTGGGGATATGCCCGCCCCGCAACGCCCCCTCCTCGGGATAGTCGGGCATATGGGTGCGCTTGCCGGTGTATTCGTCGGGCGACCGCACATCGATCAGCGGCTCGGAACCCAGCGTTGCCAGCACCTCGTCTTTGAACGCGCGGATCGGTGCGTCATTGCGCTGCACGACGGGATAGCCCGACGACGGCTTGGCGGGAACATCCAACGTGGTGTCGCGCCCTTCGGAGATCCACAGATTGCGTCCGCCGTTGAGCAGCCGCACATCCGGGTGACCGAACAGCGTGAACACCCACAGCGCATACGCGGCCCACCAGTTGCTCTTGTCGCCGTAGATCACCACGGTGTCGTCGCGCGAAATGCCTTTGCGGTCCATTAAATCGGCGAATTGCTTGCCGTTGATGTAATCGCGCACCCGGGGGTCGTTGAGGTCGGTGTGCCAGTCGATTTTGACCGCCCCGGGGACGTGACCGACGTCGTAGAGCAGGACGTCTTCGTCGGATTCGACGATGGCAAGTCCGGGCCGACCCAGGTTGCCGGCCAGCCAGTCGGGGGTCACCAGCCGTTCCGGATGGGCGTAAGCACTCAGCGTCGGGCTGGGATCTGCTGGTAAGGGCACACCGCGAGCCTACCTAACGGACCGGATTGGCCAGCCACAGTTCGGCGACCGACAAACCCACACGCTGCAGCAGGGTGCGCGTCAGCGGCAGGCTCAGGCCGATGACATTCGACGGGTCGCCCTCGATCCGGTCGACGAACCAGCCGCCTAGCCCGTCCAGTGTGAAGCTTCCGGCGACCTCCAATGGCTCGGCGCTGTCGAGATAAGCCTGTAGATCCATCTCCGTAGGTTCAGCGAAATATACTGTGGTGGTTGATGATTCGGACACGCGATGTGTTATTTTGCCGCCGGTCAGCCGCACCAGGCAGTGCCCGGAGTGCAGCTGACCGGACCGCCCGCCCATCGACCGCCACTGGCGTCGGGCCGCATCCGCTGCTGCCGGCTTGCCGACCAGTCGGCCGTTGATGTATAGCATCGAATCACAGCCGATGACAACACAATCCGCAGCGACGGCAGCGTCCAGCACCGTCACGACCTGATCGGCTTTCGCCTCGGCGAGGCCGCGGACCACGTCACCTGGGGAGGCGTTCGATCCCAACGCGGCGACGACCGCGTCCTCGTCCACGCCGGAGACCACGACCAGCGGTTCGACACCGGCCTGCCGCAGCACCCTGAGTCGACCCGCCGACGCGGACCCGAGCACCAGGCGCGTCATCGGCGCATGTGAATCCGTTCCAGCAGGGTGATCTTCTGCCAGCTGAAGACGGGGTAGCGCAGTTTGTCGACGGGCAGGCCCCAGCGGTTGTGTTCGGGTGGTGCCAGCTCACCGCCGCCGCCTGTCGCACTGCTCAGCACCGCGATCAGCGCGGCCAACTCCGCATCGGTGGGCTGGCCCTTCAGCACCCGAATGCGCGGCTCTTTGGCGTCCGGCTCGGTCACGTCGGTCTCGTCGCTCACAGCTGCTGGATCGTTCGTCTCGTTCCCGTCACTCACTGCGTTCGTTCCGCTCACTCGACTCACAGTGGCTGGATCGTTCGTCTCGTTCCCGTCACTCACTCGACTCACAGTGGAATGTTCCCGTGCTTCTTCGGCGGCACCTGGGCGATCTTGCGCTCCAGCAGCCGCAGTGCTGTCCCGATGTAGCCGCGAGTGTGCGACGGCGGGATCACC
>Ga0302326_10006645_pt1 | contig 25898 bp, 26 predicted proteins | sample Palsa_T0_3_FD_202264 | JGI IMG/M metagenome (GOLD analysis project Ga0302326, IMG submission 202264) | Peat permafrost microbial communities from Stordalen Mire near Abisko, Sweden - Palsa_T0_3 | ecosystem: Environmental > Terrestrial > Soil > Palsa > Peat permafrost | place: Sweden: Abisko... | reverse complement strand
GAGGGCGAGCGCGAGGGCCGCTGGGTGCTGCTCGACTACCTCGACATCGTCATTCACGTCCAGCACGCCGAGGAGCGGGTCTACTACGCTCTGGAGCGGCTGTGGAAGGACTGCCCGCGGATCCCGCTGCCCGAGCCGGTCACGGCCGGGGGAGCCAGCGGCCAGGGCGGTGGCGAGCGGGGGTCACGCTGACCGCGTCCGCCAGTGCGTCCGGCCCCAGTGCGTCGGGCCCCAGTCACTGGCCGGGGACGGGCTCCAGGGACGTGGTCAGGCTGGTCCTGCTGCGGCACGGTCAGACGGCTTTCAACGCAGAACGCCGGTTCCAGGGCCAGTCCGATGTCCCGCTCAACGCCGAGGGCCGTCGTCAGGCGCAGCGCGCCGCCCGGCACCTGGCGGCGCTGCGGCCCGCCGCGATCTTCTCTTCTGACCTGGTCCGCGCCTCGGCTACCGCCGAGCCGCTGGCCCGGCTGACCGGGCTGACCGTGCAGCTGGACAAGAACCTCAGAGAGCGCAATGGCGGGGCCTGGGAAGGCCTGACCGACACCGAGATCAGAGAGCAGTACTCGGACGCCTACGCGCACTGGGAACCGCCCGACGGCGAATCCAGCGCGGCTGTCGCCGACCGCGCGTCGGCAGCGCTCGCGCGGATTGCCGACAGCCTCGGCGGCGGCTCGCTGGCCGTGGTGGTGAGCCACGGGGCCGCGTTGGGCATGGGAATGTCGCGCCTGCTGGGGATCTGGGAAGACCTTCGCTTGCTCGGGCCGCTTGGCAACTGCAGCTGGTCGGTCATCGGCCGTCGGGAGGCCAAGTGGCGGTTGCTGGCGCACAACGTCGGCACGCTGCCGGAGCCGGTACCGCTGCCGGAGGCTGGCGACGTGGAGTGAGGTATTTCTTGTACACTGGCGGGGCGCTGCGGCCAGGCGGCCGGGGGCGCATCGAGGGGCTATAGCTCAGTTGGTAGAGCGCTTGCATGGCATGCAAGAGGTCCGGAGTTCGAGTCTCCGTAGCTCCACCCAGGTCAGAGGCGATTTTCGCTCATATGACCGGGCCGCCCGAGGCGCGTACAGCAGCAAAGTACAGCAGCGGGCGTCGCTGGGCCACCACGGCGAGGGGGCTCGATGGACCGGGCAGTGCCGTTCATCAGCCGTGTGCGCCTGAAGAACTATAAAAGCATCGCCAAGTGTGACGTTCGCCTGGGCCCATTGACAGTGCTGATCGGGCCGAATGGCGGTGGCAAAAGCAATTTCCTGCAGGCGCTGGCTCTGCTAAGCAGGGCACTGAATACGACGCCGTTTGAGGCTATTGATGAGCTAGGTGGCCTGGGGGAGATCGCGCGGCGGGCGCCGGAGCCGGCGGACTCATTCAGCATCGACGTTGAGGCCACGGTTCCCTGGGGGGCGAAAGATGAGCCCTGGGCCACGGTTAGTTACGGCTTCGAGATCGGCGCGGCCAGCCGCCGCGGGCGGCGGTCCTTCGAGGTGCTCCGGGAAACGGGTGAGCTGCGAGCGGGAGAGCAGGTCTGGAAGTTCCAGGTCCACCGCGGCGTGGTAGTTGACGACCTGATTGACAGGGCAGTGCCCGATATTGAGCCTGATCGGCTGTACTTGCCGGCTGCGGCTATTCACAGGATCTTCGGCCCTCTGCTCGCTGGTCTGGCCGGGATGCGGTTTTACAGCTTCGCACTGGACACGCTGCGGGAGCTGGCCCGGCCGTCAGAAGGCGCGCTACTTGACGTACGAGGAGAGCACCTGGGTGACGTGCTGGCCGCTCTCGCGGTGGTTGAGCCCGATCTCAAGCGCCGTTTTGATGCGTATCTGAACGCTGCGGTGCCCGGGATCGCCAGCGTTGAGACCCGTCCTGTCGGTGGGTATCTGGACCTGGTGTTCCACGGTACGGCCGAACCGGGAGACGAGGGGATCGAGTTCGGGCCTGCGGCGGTCTCGGATGGGACGATCCGGGCGGCGGCGGTGCTGGCCGCTTTGTTCCAGCTCGCGGCGGCGGATGGGCGGATTTCCCTGGTCGGGATCGAGGAGCCGGAGATCGCGTTGCACCCGGCTGCGGCGGGCGTGCTGTTCGACGCGCTGACGGAGGCCAGTGAGCGGGTTCAGGTACTGGTGACGAGCCAGAGCCCGGATCTGCTGGACCGTGATGACCTCGATGTGTCGGATGTGCGTGCGGTGAGCATGCAGGATGGCGTGACGGTCATCGGTGAGGTGGACCGGGCCAGCCGCCAGATCGTCAAGGACAAGCTCTACACCCTCGGAGAGCTGATGCGCACCAACCAGATCACCCCCGAGCCTGCGACCGGCCCGGAGGCGTGAGCCATGGCTCGGCCGGTGGTGACGATCGCGTCGATCGTTGAGGGTGATGGCGAGGTCAAGGCGCTGCCGAAGCTGCTGTTTCGGATCGCGAGACAGTTCTCTGTCGATCTCCGGGTCCCAGCTCCGGCGCGGGTGCACAAAGGCAGACTGGTCGCAGCGGGTGGGGTCGAGCGGGCCGTGTCCGCGGCGGCCCAGCGCGTTGGCGCAGCGGGCGGCGTCCTGGTCTTACTGGATGCTGATGATGACTGCCCGGCTGAGCTTGGCCCGGATCTGCTTGGGCGCGCTCGGGCAGCACGGTCCGACGTCCTGGTTTCAGTAGTCCTGGCGAATCATGAGTTCGAAGCGTGGTTTTTGGCGGCGGCAGAGTCACTAGCCGGCAGCCACGGCTTTCCGGCCGGCCTGTCCGCGCCGCCGGACCCTGAGAAGATCAGGGGGACCAAGGAATGGCTGACGGCCAACAGGACAGGTAATCAGTCTTACAAGCCGACAGTCGACCAGGCTCCGTTGGCCTCCGCCTTTGACATAAAACTCGCGCGGAGCGGGTCGCCGTCGTTCGACAAGTTCTGCCGTGACGTGCAGTCGCTCCTTACCCCGGGCATCCCGCGCCCAGGTAGTTCCTGATCTGCAATCCAGAACCGTGCTGACCGCATCGCGTGGGAAGGAGCTGCTGGGCTCGTGATCAGGGTGTCGCCGGCTGGCCCTGCCGATGCCGGCGCCATCGCCGGGCTGCTGGAGGAGATGGACGGGTTCTACGGGGCGCCAACCTCAGATCCGCTGGAACTGCGGTTGCGGCAGATCCACGACGCACTCTTCGGAGACTCACCTGCTGGGTTAGCGTTGCTGGCCTGGGACGATGACCAGCTGGCCGGCCTGGCGGCGTACTCCTTTGTCTGGCCGGCGGTGGGCCCGACCCGGTCGCTGTTTCTCAAGGAGCTGTACGTCCCGGCCGGTCACCGGCACAGCGGTGTGGGCAAATTGCTGATGCAGGCGATCTTCGACGAAGCTGGCCGGTGCGGGTGCAGCCGGGTGGAGTGGACGACCGACACCGACAGCACCGGAGCACAGCACTTCTACCGCCAGCTCGGGTTGTTTCCCAGAGGCCCTGGCTTGCGGGGACGGCCCATTCCCAACGGACTCGGACGACGTACATAGCTGACCCGGGGTCGTCCGGGTGCTGCTTGATGCTTTCGTCGTGGAGAAGGACGTCGAGCAGTGCGCGCTGTCGTTTGCCGTCCTGGACGGTGAACTCGCCGACTGTCACGGGCGCGTCCAGGACCCGGCCGACCGCGACATAGCCGTGGTGCCGGAGGTGGACGAAGACGCGCGCGCCTGGTTGAAGGCGGAACAGTGGCGTCGTCCAGCGTGCGCCGCCGTCGGCGTAGACGTACCTCCACTCGCGCGCATCCTGCCATCTGGGGATGTCGTCGTCGAGCAGGACGTAATAGTCGGCGCCGTTCCAGTCAGCAGGCGCTCGCTTGGCCTGGGATGCTCGTGTAGGTTCCGTGCCTTCCCAAGCTGCTGCGCTGCGGACGGGGCGGGCAACCTGGCCAGCTGGGCGGGCAGCTATCGCATATGGTGAGCTGTCGCTCATTGCTCGGCTGTCGAGGCTCCTATCTGGGTTAGCCTTATCATGCGGGCTGGGAGTTGGGTTCTCGGTTGCGGTCAGGAGCAGGTCCGCAATTACTGGTGAATGATCGCTGAGTTCTCTGGTCTCCTGAAATGGGTAAGAGATGTTAGCTACCTCAAAATGACGGCTGACCCAGATCGCGTCGTAGCGAGCGTACTTCCCGGAGACTTTGATCCGGAGGGAATGCTCAAGCGGCCCTCCGGGCCGCTCCCTTGCGAGACGGCTTCTTTCGGCTGGATTGTCACAGAGCCATTTGCGGAGCGCATCCTCAAGATCGTGAATCTTGCGAGGACCGGCTAGCTTATCTTCTCCCCACTCGCCGTGCAGCTTGGGCATCCCGGTGTCCCACCACGTCTTAACAGCAGAGAAGTCGACCGCGTCCACCCGGGGGGTGTTCAGGTCCGCTCCGAAGAGGACCGGTCCCTGCACTCCTTCTAGGAACCTGGCGAACGCGACAGCCTGTGCCGCTTTCTTGTCAATCTTCCCCGAACTTAGAGCGCATCTGAAGCGCACGGTCGGACTTCTGTCGGGCGGCCAGCAGCAGATGCTGGCTGTTGCTCGAGCGATCGCGCGTCACCCCAGCGTGCTGCTTGCGGATGAGCTGTCTCTGGGTGTCCATTCACGGGGCCGATTGAGCTGGGCGTTTGAGGCTGGGCTGAGCTCGGCAGGGTTCGTGACAGCGTGTCTGGTTTGATCTTGCGTCCTTGATCGTCGATCATCATGCTCGTGCCCGCAGACGCCCAGGACTCGCCGTCGCCCTCGCTTGAGGAGCTTGCAGGGCTGCTGGCTGTTTTAACCGGCCGGGTGGATGCGCTGGAGTCGGAGAACGCGGGGCTGCGGGCGGAGAACGCCGAGCTGCGGCGCCGTCTGGGGATGAACTCGGGGAACTCGTCGACACCGCCGTCGAAGGAGCCGATCGCCTCTAAAGCCGCGCGTAAGGCGAAGCGCTCGGCGGACCGGTCCTCACGGTAACAGTCCCCGGACCGCAGGCCGGGAGGTCAGGAAGGGCATCAGGGTTCTGGGCTGACGCCGGTGGCGGTGCCGGACCGGACCGAGACCGCCGATGCGCCGGCCGGGTGCCGAGGGTGCGGTGCTGACCTGGCCGATCCGGCTACCGGGGCAAGCGATGCCGGCGCGGCGTGGGCACAGGTCTGGGACATTGTGCCGGTGGTGATGGAGAAGGTGCACTGGCAGTTGCCGCGCCGCCGGTGTGGCTGCTGCGCGAAGATCACCACCGCGGTGGCGCCGCATGCCCAGGCGGGGTCGGTGGTCTATGGCCCGAACGTCAACGCTGCTGCTGTGCTGCTGGCCTCGGAGGGCAACGTCCCGGTCGAGCGGACCGCCACACTGATGGAAGCCCTGCTGGGCACACCGGTGTCGAGCGGGTTCGTCGCCCGCGCCCTGGCCCGGCTGGCGCAGCGGCTGCAGGCCGCGGGCTTCGATCAGGCGATGAAGGACGCGCTGCAGGCCGAGGAGGTGCAGTGCGGCGACGAGACCCCCGTCAATGTCATCAGCAACGGCACCGGCCCGGACGGTGGAGCTGTGCCGGGTGCACCGCACGCGGTCACCATCCGCACTCCCGATGCGCGGCTGATCTGGTACGCCGCCCTCGGCTCGCGCTCAAGCGCCGCGATCGCCGGGCTGGGCGTGCTGGAGGGCTGGCATGGCTACCTGGTCCGCGACGACTACGCCGGCTGGCATCAGTTCGCTACCCAGCTCGCCGGGTGCAGCAGTGCGCAGCCCATTTGATCCGCCACTGCAAGGGCGTGCTGGAGCTGCACCCGCAGTGGCAGGCCTGGGCCGGGCAGGTCCGTGACATCCTGCGCGAGGCCGCCGCCGCGGTCGAGGCCGCCAGGAACGAGGGCAACACCCAGCTCGACTCCATTCTGCTCGCTGACCTGCGCGCCCGCTACGACGAAGCGGTCACCTGGGGCATCACCACCAACCGGCACCGCGACTGGCACAAGGGACGCCACCCCGGCTACAACCTGGCCAAACGCCTGCAAGATAAAGCCGGGCAGGTCTGGCTGTTCACCCGCAACTTCAAGATCCCCTGGACGAACAACGCTTCGGAGCAGGCACTCAAGGGGCCGAAACGACACCAGGCCGTCTCCGGGTACTGGCACACCCGCGCCACCCTCGCTGACGACTGCCGGGTGCGTTCCTACCTGGTCAGCGCGCGCGGACACGGTATCCGCGCCACCGACGCCATCCACGCCGCCCTCGTCAGTAAACCCTGGCTGCCGGTTCCCGTAACCACCTGATATCACGGACCCACACCCGTGAATGGACACGTCTCTGGGGCTGGCCCCGCAAGTAGTGGATCGCATTCTGGCCGCGTTGAGTGACGCATGCCGTCGGGACAACTTGGCCGTGGTCATGGTGGAGCAGCAGGTCGACAAGGCGCTCGAGCTGGCCGACCGCTGCGTCGTCCTGCGACGGGGAAAGATCGAGCTAACCGGAACCACCCTCGCCATGCGAAGCCGGATGAGAGAGCTCCGGGATCTCTATCTGTGATCGTTGTAGTGCGCGCAACCTTAGAGAGGAGTCGGAGCAGATGAGTTTCTATTGGTCGGCCCTCGACCCAGAATTACGTGTGTGGATTGACGAAACAGCTAGTGCGCCTGCGGGATCATCAATTCCGGTACTGCGGGAAGTTTCGCGACGGAACAATAAAGTCGCATTCAGCCGCATGCCGTCCTCACTGATCACGCATGCTGTCGTCGACGAACAGTTTGACGGACCAGCAGGACCGATAACAGTGCGGATCCTGTCTCCCGAAGTTGGCTCGGACGTCGTCAAAGGGACCCCACTGATCGTCTTCTTCCACGGCGGCGGGTGGACACTCTGTGACCTGGACACTCACCTAGCGGCGACTCACCGGCTGTGCAGGGAGGTCGGCGCAGTAGTGATTGCAGTTGATTATCGGCGCTCGCCTGAGCACCGGTTTCCGGCAGCCTTCGACGACTGCGTGGCCGCAGCCGAATGGGCGTTCAGCAACTGCCGCAAACTGGGAGCCGACCCACGCCGTTTCGTCCTCGCTGGTGACAGTTCCGGCGCACAACTCGCGGCCTCGGTCGCGATTGCCCGACGCGACGCTGGTAACCCGCTTGCCGCGCAGCTGCTCTTGTATCCCGTCACGTCGGCTGTCGGCGGCTATGCCGACCCGGATGTCAATGCCAGTTTCCCGTCACGTGCAGAATTTGCGACAGGACCCGTCGTAACGCTAGCGAGCATGGCGTACTTCGTCGGCAGCTATGCCGACCTCGCCGACACTGCGGACTGGCGGATCTCCCCAATATGCGCGGACCTGAAGGGCGTCGCCCCGGCAGTCGTCCACCTCGCCGGTATCGACGTACTCCGGGATGAGGGTAACCGCTATGCGGAAGCACTCGACTCCACAGGTGTACAGGTCGTAAGGCGGGAGTTTCCGAGCCTGAACCACGGATACTTCGGTCTAGGCGGAGTATCGAAGGCTGCAGACAAGGCGGCTAGAATGGCGGCCCTCGATCTCCGTCAAATGCTGAACCTGTCGTAGAGAGAATCTGGCTTCAAGGTAGGCCCGGAGCTTTCGTGCGTGTGACTCCGGTCGCTGGCGGAGCCTGAGGCAGGCGGTGATCTGCGCGCGGCTAGCGCGGCCTAGAGAGACGCGAGCAGCAATAAGACCGCGGAACCACGCGGTGTCCGCCTTTGCGCGGGCCGGGACATCCCCGCTGCGGGGAAACAGTCGCGGGCTGGCGCCCTCCGTTACGTTCTGCAGACAGCGGTCATAGCCTTTAGGCAACGCCGCTAGGAATCCCGCGTCGCAAGACGCTCTACGGCCGAGATGAATATAGCCGTAGACGCCAGCGTGCGTTCTGCACCCCTCGACGGGAGCAGCATGACCAAGCCGGTAAACCAGCCGATACACATGTCGATCAGCGCAGGTGTGGGCACGGCGAAGGGCAGATCCCCGCGCATCTTGGCTTCCTCGACGATCGAGGACCACAGGCGCTCCGTCTCGTGCCGTGCAGACCGCAGCACCTCAGTCAGAGGGCCTTCGTGCTGGCTCTCGTAGAGAGTCCGGGCGTGGAACTCGACGTATGAGCTGTCGTGCTTCCACATCTCGACCAGGTCGCGAGCCAGCGCATCGATCTTGCCCGAGAAGGTGGCCTCGCTGCGCAAGACCGCGTTGGACCGGTCGTAGCGGTAGCGAGTGATCTCAGAGTATGCCGCGCCGAACAGCGCCTCCTTGGACTCGAAGTAGTGATAGAGCAGACCAGGCGCAACTCCGGCGCCCCTGGCGATCATCTTGTTGGTTGTCGCATCAAAGCCATGTTTGGCAAACGCCCTCGTAGCGGCTTCGATGATGAGCTGACGAGTGTTCACGTCGCGACTCGCGTGTCCCAAGCTGCCGCGCTGCAGCGTCGCCTTGGGATGTGGCGCTGCGGACCCTACGGTGTGAGGCGGGGCCACGAGACTCCCTCCGTGTCTTACCATGCAACGACCTGTCGGCGCCAGCACAGCTCATGATAGCCGCCCGATTGAGGCAAATAAGCGGTCTTTGTGCTGTTAAGAGCTAAACCTCAGGTGCTGCTCGCACTGTATCCCTCAATGCTGGCACGACAGGCTCAGCGGTGCGCCAGTCCTGGATTCCGTCTTCCGGCCGTGCACGGCCGACGCCGTCGCCGCGGACCTCGGACCAGTGAGCGTGGTTCAGCTGGTGAATCGTGAAGCAGGCCTGAAGACTGTTGTAGAAGCCCATGTTGTCCACGGTCTGATTCACGGATTCCTTGATCAGCAAGGCGGTCATCGTTGGCGTCGCTGCGATGCGCCGAGCGAATGCAAGTGTCTGCTCCGCAAGGTCGCGGCTAGCAAAGATCTTGGAGACCATGCCCAGCCGGTGGGCTTCCTCCGCGCCGATGCTGTCACCGGTAAGCATAAGCTCCTTCGTCTTGCGCGGCCCGAACTCCCATGGATGAGCGAAGTACTCAATGCCGCACATGCCGAGTCTTGTACCAACGACATCCGCGAATTCGGCATCCTCAGCTGCGACTATCAGGTCGCAACACCACATCAGCATAAGACCGGCCGCATACACCGTACCCTGGACTTGCGCGATTGTGATTTTCCGAAGATTACGCCAGCGCAAGGTGTTCTGGAAGTAGAAATTCCATTCCTGCAGCATGCGACGCTCCGCGCCCTGCCGTGTAGCGCCGTGGGAAGAATACGTTGGGTGCTGGTTTGGTCCCGGCGCCCGTTCTGCGACGTCCGCCCGTGAGCCCAGATCATGCCCTGCCGTGAATAGCGGGCCGGCGCCAGCAAGGATAACGACCCTCACTCTGTCATCTGCCTCGGCTTCTTCGAATGCTTCCCCGAGTTCAACTAGCATGCCCCGGTTCTGCGCGTTGCGTGCCTCCGGCCGATTAAGCGTGATGCGGACAATCGCGCCGTCGTCGAAGGTCTCAGTCTGGATGTACTCGCCGATCATGGCGGGACTCTCCTACTTGGTTGGCTCACCAGTCAGCATACTGGCCGAGCGCGAGCAGTACACGCAAGCCCCCTCTCGATCCTCGAACTTGGGATACGAAGCACAGGTCGTGAGCGCCGCGGGAGCTTGCGGCCCCGCCAAGGGATTCCTCCAATCCCGCACCTTCAACAGCACCCGCCGGTCAGTCGATACAAGGTTGACTGGTCGGCCAATCAGGCATACGCTCGTGTTACACCGGGACGCAGGTTGTGGACGCTTGAGCGGAGCCAGTCACGCCGTGGCGCCGCCGCTTGACCTTCCTTGGCATGCCGGGAGCCGGGCGGCCGCTCTTGGCTTGTGGAGTGCGTGCGTACATGGGACGGCCGGGGTGCCTGGGTCTTGGCGGGCGTAGTGAAGGGAGCTGTTAGTGAAGTTCGGGATTTTCGACTACGGGATGTGGCATGAGAGCGAGACTGCGGCTGATGTGCTCTATTCGGCGGTGTCGCATGCGCAGCTTGCCGACGAGCTCGGCTTTGAGGCCATATGGCTGGGGGAGCACCACTTCAGCCGGCACGGCATCTACGGGAACGTCCTGACGCTCGGGTCGTTTATTGCCGCGAACACGAACAGGCTCCGTATCGGGACGGCCGTTGTAGTGCTTCCGCTCAACAATCCTGTCCGCGTGGCCGAGGAGGTGGCCATGGTGGATGTGCTCAGCAAGGGCAGGATTGACGTCGGGGTGGGTTCGGGGTATCAGCGCCTTGAGTTCGCCGGTTTCGGGGTCGATCTCAGCGAGTCGCGTGCGAGGTTCGCTGAGTCGCTGGATGTCATGATCGCGGCGTGGACGCAGGACAGCCTGAAGTACGACGGGAAGTTCTACAACTGGGATGGATCCGAGAACCTCAACGTGCAGCCCAAGCCGTCGCAGAGTCCTTACCCGAATATCTATGTCGCTGTCTCGGCTAGTCCGGAGACGATCGACATGGCGGCTAAGCGCAATGTCCGGCTTCTGGTCGGCGGGCCGACCGACATCATGGGAATCGCTCCGCAGGTCGTTGAGCGGTGGCGCGACGCAATGATCGACTACGGCCACGATCCGGCCGGGGTCGATATCCCGTGCGCCAAGGGGATCTACGTCGCACCGACCGATGAGGAGGCTGAGGCAGATATCGCGGCGGTCGACAAGTTCTGGGACCTGAAGCTCCTGTCGCAGATCGGATCGCCGATCAGCCCGTCGGGAGAGATTCCCAAGGGCTACGAGCACTGGGCGATGCGAACCTCGGATCGTGAGAACACGCTGAAGCTGAACACCGCTGGGACTGCCGCCCTAGTCGGGTCACCAGACACCGTGGCGCGCCGGATCGGGGAACTCCGCGACCTCGGCCTGACCTATATCTTCGGCGGTTTCGGGCTGCCGGGTATGCCGGAGGAGAAGAAGAAGCGATCCATAGAGTTGTTCGGGCGCGAGGTCATGCCACGCTTCGCGGACACCCCCCAGCCTTGAGATCGCCGCAGCCCGGGACCAGGATACGCGCCATGAACGAGGAGTTTGTCTTCGACTGCCATCAGCATTACGGCAGTCTGCTGTTTGCCGCGGGGGATAGGGCAAAGCAGGTAGAGGAAGCCCAGTACGATGCGGGCGAGCATGAGGTCAGGCTGGACCGGATGCGCGGATCGGGCATCGACGCGGCCGTGATCATGCCGGTCAACAGGTACCTTCGCCCTCGTGGCGCGCTGGACACGAGGGCGGTTAACGACGCGGTGTCGGCGTACCGGGACCGGGACCGACGGAATTTCCCCGTGGCGGTCGGCATCACAGAGCCCCTGCACGGAGATGACGGGCTCGCCGAGATAGTGCGCCTCGATGAGGACCTCGGCATGGTGGGCGTGTCGTACCATACGCGGTGGCAAGGGGTCACCACCGATGATCCCCTAGTCGTCGCGGGCCTGGAACTCCTGCAGCAGCGGCGGCTCCTCGCTTTCGTCCATGCGCACGCGGATTCCAACATGGAAGCCCCGTTCATGGTGCGTCACATCGCGGAAATGTTCCCGGCGCTGCCGATCATCGTCACGGACGCGCTGTCCAGCCCAACGCAAGCGGCACAGTTCTTCAGTGATGCCCGGGCGTTGCCGAACATCTATTTCGAGACGTCGTGCGCATGGAACGTGCGCGCGATCGTCGCGGGCGTCGCCGCGCTAGGCCCAGAGCGGATTCTTTTCGGCAGCGACACGTACTCGGCTTTCATGGTGACCATGAACACTCCGGATCGCATCCGGTCACTGGGATTCGGCGCGGATGCCACGCGGCTCATCCTGTCAGGGAACCTGATGAGACTGCTCGACTGGACCAACCGGCGGCCCGAAGGACCGCAAGCTGTGACCTCAGGATCCGTGTCATGAGTACGGCGTCAGCCTTCGCTGGACAGCGTCCGCAGTTGCTTACCGACCTGCTGGCTCCCAAGACGATCGCAGTCGTTGGCGCGAGCGCAGATCCCACGAAAGTCGGCGGTCTCCTGATACGGCACCTGCGCCGATTTCAGCCAGCGGTAAGGATCGTCGCGGTCTCGCCGAACGCAGGCGATGGTAGTGGCGAATGGGCGGCATCTCTCGCTGACATCGACGGGCCTGTCGACCAGGTACTAGTAGCAGTTCCTGTATCCGCAGTGACCGGTGTTATCCACCAGTCGAGAGAGATCGGCGCCCGGACGGCGGTCGTATACGCCAGCGGCTTTGGCGAGACCAGAACTGACGACGGCGATCGGCTCAAGCAGGAGCTGGTGGCCTCAGTGAGTAACTCGACCATGCGGGTACTCGGACCGAATTGCGTAGGCTACACCGCGGTTCGTGAGACGGGCGATCTGGTCATGGCTGCGTTTTACGGCACGCTGGACTCTGACGGGCCGGAAGCCGTCCCGATAAGGCCCGAACCGATCGCCCTCGTGTCGCAGAGCGGCGGCGTGGGCTCCATGATCATCGGACATCTGCGAGGCGTGCATATCTGGCCCCGGGAGTACATCAGCACTGGAAATGAGTACGACGTTTCCCTGACGGAACTCGTCCTGGCTTATGCCGATGATCCTGGCATCCGTGTCATCGGCATCTACCTGGAAGGCATCCAGGACCGAGAAACACTCGCCAGCGCTCTCGGCGTGGCCCGCCGGGCAGGGAAGATCATCGTCTGCATGGTTGGTGGGCGGAGTGCAGCGGGTGGCAGGGCAGTTGAGTCGCACAGCGGACGCCTTGCCCGACACGGGGATCTCTACGTCCAGTACCTTCAGCGCTGCGGGACAATGGTCGCCTCCGGGCCGTGGGAGATGGCGCTCCTCATCGAAGCAGCGGTCCGGGGGAGACAGCGCCTGGGAAGGCGCGTGGGCATTATCGCGGCCTCCGGCGGCATGGGAACGGTGGCCGCTGACCTGCTCGAGGATCTGGACTTCGAGATTCCGGAGATCGCGGGCCGGACTGCGGCAGTTGTCGCCGGCCTAATACCGGCCTTTGCCAGTCCGGGGAACCCGCTGGACATCGGTGGCGCGACGATGCGGAATCCGGAGCGGATGCCAGCCATCACCCAGGCCATGCTCCGTGACCCTGGCCTTGATGTGGTCGTGGTCACCGCTGGCGCCATGAACGCTGGTGCGCTGCAGATCGCCAACTCGGTCGCGGCTGCGAGCATAAGCGCGCAGAAACCCTGCGCGGTGTTCTGGCCGCACGGCCGGGCCGACGCCAGGGACCAGCTTTGGCAGGCTGGCGTTCCCTGCTTCCCGAACGAGTCCGACCTCAGGCTGTGGCTTAATTGCGGCCGCAGACATCAGCCCGGTCCGCCAGCCGAGGAGCAATCCGCGGATCCCGTCGCCAGTCCGGCGGCTGCAGCTCTTCGCCGTGAGCTGCTAGCGGGCCGGCCCGTTGCAGAGCCGGTCGCGAAACGGATCATGCAGATTCTCGGGTTCGAAATCCCTCATGGCGTCCTTGTCACCGACGAAGCCCAGTTGGCGGCGGCTGTTGAGGACGTTGGCTTCCCCCTCGTCATGAAGGGCGTGGCCCCTTCTGTTATCCACAAAGAAGAGCTTGGCCTCGTTGCCGTGAACGTGCGGAATGTCTCGCAGGCCACCGCGGCGTTCGAGCGGATACGGTCGGTCCTGCGCGATCGCGGTCTGACCACGGACGTGCTCGTCGAGAAGTACTGGCCCCCGCGCCATGAGGTCATCGCCGGCTGGAGTCGCTCGCCCCTGGGCAGCTTGCTGGTCTTCGGTACCGGAGGATCAGCTGTCGAGACCATAGGCGATGTCGCTCGCGAGTTTGTTCCCGCCGACGATGCTGCTATCGACCGCCTGCTCAGCAAGACGGTGGCGGGCAGAATAATCACAGCTCAGATGCCGCGCGTCGCCGACCGTCTCCGTATTCAGCTCCGCCGGATCGCTAAGCTCGCCGAGGACACGGCTGACCTGGATTATGACCTGGACATCAACCCCATCGCCGTGACCGGGCTAGGTAGGCTGGTCGTACTCGACGCTACCTTCTCGCCCCTGCGCGCCGCCCACCGGCAAGATGGCTGAGATGTCGCTGCCGTTGGTGGTACGCCGCGACGATTTTCGTCTGACAGACGACGAGTCGTCATTTCCGAGTTCGGTCAGCGACTACCTCGCATCGGCGTGCACTCACGAACGGGTCGCTCAGGCCGAGCCGCTCGGATTCGATTCAGCTCTCTGGCAGTCGCTGACGCAAATGGGCGTCGTGGAAGCGGCCCAGGCCTCAGATGGCGACCCAGTATCCGGACTGCTGCAAGGAGCGCTCATCGCTGAGACGTGCGGCCAGTTGACTGCTCCGGTGCCGTATGCGGAGGCCGTTGCCGTGGCCCGACTTCTCGGGACCACTAACGGGCCGGGAGCCGCAGGGCTGCGGCTCGATGTCATCAGTGGCCGCGCGGTGGTCGGCCTAGCGTCAGGATCGCAGCTGGCCGGCTGGCCGCAACTGGTCGCCAGCGGGGCGATCGCGAGCGGGGTGCTCGGGCTGCTCGGAGGTGACCTCGTGCTCCTCAGACAAGATGAGAGGGTGCCGCAGGTCCCGGTTCAGGGAAATCTGCCTACCGCTTGGTGGGGGCCTGAAATGTCCTCAGTTACCCGGCTGCTGACTGGCGACAATGCTCAAGCGGCCTTCGCGCGAGCTCGCAGTGAATACATGGTTCTCACCGCCTCGGCCCTGGCAGGGCTTGGTGCCGCCAGCCTCGACCAGGCAGCCGCTTTCGCGAGGGACAGGACGACTAAAGGCGTGCCGATAGGGGCCCTGCAGGGAGTGTCTCACCCGCTCGCCGAGTGCAAGGTCGCTGTCGAGGGAGCCCGCCGGACTGCGCGAAAGGCCGCGTGGTTCTGCGAACATGAGCCTGTCGCCGACCCGAAGCTGCCCGCCGTCGCGTTCATCGCCGCGGCGCGTGCCGCCGACCGTGCCTGCCGAACTGCAATGCACGTCAACGGAGGCATGGGGGTCATGGCCGACAGCGAGTCCGCCCGTTATCTGCTGCGGAGCAAATCATGGGCAGCAGTAGTCGCCAGGATCCCGGATGTGCAGCTCGAGCTTGCGAACGTACTGCGCTCGCCTCGCTATCAGGAAGTCGTCTATCCGTCAATGTTGTAGGAAGGCCGGTCATGGATTTCGGCGCGGTAGACCTGGATGAGAATGCGACTGCGTTGCTCGCACGGGTTCGTAAGGTCCTCGATGAAGCGCTAGGCGACAGCGACGACTGGCCTGTCCGAGATCGCGAGAGCAGCCCGTCCAATCTGCACCGTGCGCTTGGCGAGGAAGGTCTCATCGCTCCGCGCTGGCCCGTCCTTGACGGTGGCGCGGACGCCGGCGCACTCGGCGACCGGCTCGTATCAGAAGAGCTGGAGCGGCGCCAGATTTATATATCTCATACACCGGTGATGCTCGCGCAGACGGTGAACAAGTACCTTCGGGACGAGCCATTGAAGCAGCGGATTGTGCGCGGTATCGCGGCGGGTCAGGTGCGGATCTGTCTCGGATACTCCGAGCCGGATGGCGGCTCAGACATTGCCAATGTGCGAACGAGGGCCATCCGCGACGGAGATGAATGGGTCATCAATGGCGCCAAGGTGTTCACCAGCGTCGCTCATTTGTCACAGTACATCTTCCTCCTCACGAGGACTAATACCGACGTGCCCAAGCACCGTGGCCTGACGATGTTCATCGTGCCGCTGGACCTTCCGGGATTCGAGTTGCAGCCGTTGATTACGATCGGGCGCGATCGCCTGAACATCACCTACATGCGCGATGTTCGCGTGGCCGATGAGTACCGCCTGGGTGATATCGATTCAGGCTGGGCGGTCCTGCAGGATCCGCTCAACACTGAGCACGGTATCGGAGACCTGAACGACGCTGGCCTCGGAGATATCCACGGCCAGGGCAAGCTGAGTACAGTGCCGGCGTCGCTCATGCTCGGGAGGATAATCCGCTGGGGCGCGCGGCGAGACCCGCAGACGGGACAGGCGCCGCTAGATCAGCCGTTAATTGCCGCCGCGATCGCGAATGCCGCCGTCGATCTCGAGATCGCACGAAACAGTTCTGGTCCGATGGGTAAGGTGGCCGCCTCGGAGGCCTATGCGCGGATGGCAGCCGATCTGATAGAGGCAGTTGGGATCGCCGGGCTGGTTTCTCAGGGACACGAGGACGCGCTTGAGGGCGGGGTCCTGGACTGGGCGCATCGCCGGTCGCAAGCCACGACGATCGCGGGGGGCACAACGGAAGTCTTCAAGAACATCCTCGCGGAGTCTGGGCTGGGCCTGCCGAGGCAGCTTCCTGTCGGTCGGCGTTCCGAGTAGGGAGGGAAGACCAATGGCCATCGGATCTGGCCAGGGCGCTCATCATCAGTTCCGCGAGGTGATGGGGCGCTTCTGTACCGGGATCGCGATCGTGACCTCCTACGATGAGGTCGGCCCTGTTGGCTTGACCTGTCAGTCGGTGGCCTCGGTATCGCTGAATCCCCCTCTGGTGCTCTTCTGCGGAGGTAAGAATTCTACGAGCCTGCCCAGAATCCTGGCCACCGGCCGATTCTGCATCAACATACTGGGCGACGATCACCATGAGATAGCCCAGCAATTTGCAGTCTCCGGGACTGACAAGTTCGCCCGCGGTGACTGGCGGCTCAGCGCTCAGGGTATGCCCCAACTGGGGGGCGCGATCGCGCATATTGAGTGCACCGTCGACCTGGTGCAGCCCGCCGGCGACCACGACATCGTCGTGGGCAGCGTCAGCTCCGTGGAAGCTGCGAGCGCCGGGCAGCCTCTGCTGTTCTACCGGAGTGAATACCGGCTGGTAGGCACCACGCTCAGATCTCAGCCAATCGCCGAGATTGCCGCAGATGCACACCCGACCCTGGTCGCATGGTGGGGGCGCCTCAACCGAGGGGGAGCGAGCCGGAGACGCACGTGCCGCCGGTAAATTCCGAGTGAACGCCTGGAAATGCGCGCCGGCCGACTTTGGCTGGGCGGCGCCAAAGCGACCCGGGCGACGGCTCACCGTAGACTTCCAACGTCTTGCCCAGCTGCGGATCATTGATCTTGACTGGTCGCTCAGTCAGCTGATAGATTGCGAAAGGCCTCGAGGCTGCAGGCCCCCGCTAACGGCGACGAAAATTCCGGATGCTTTGGCCGGCGAGATCTACAATTCGGGTCCAAGTTACACCATCGCCATTGGAACAGATCGGGGTGGAGGGAGCGAACTTGAGTCAGCGAGTCCAGAATCGGAATCGGGAATGAGCTCGATCGATCCGCGCGATGTGCCTCTTAATAACTCGGCAGTAATCGGCCTTGTCTCCGAACTCAGTAATTGGGGCCGGTGGGGAGCCGATGATCAGCGTGGAACACTGAATCACATTGACGACGAGTGCCGTCGCCGCGCCGCCACGCTTGTCCGGGAGGGCGTTGTGATCTCGTGCGCCTGGCCACTCGGCGGGCACGGCTTCCATAGTCCCGGCAGCGGCCCGCAACGCTTCATGATTCGGAGCGGAGAAGGGCTCTTCGAAGAGCACAGTGTGCCGCCTATCCAACCTGAGCTCGCTGGCCGGGCTAGATTGGCTGCCGAGTACATCGGTCTTCGTTTTCACGGCCTGGAGATCACGCATATCGACGCGCTTTCTCATGTCTTCTGGGACGGCCGAGCGTACAACGATGTTCCTGCTGCGAGCGTCAGCACCGAGTCTGGCGCCACTCAGCTGGACGTTACGCACGCTGGCGGTATCGTCACCCGAGGGGTGTTGCTCGACATTGCAGCCCAGCGCGGTGTCGAGTACTTGGAGCCGGGGACTCGCGTAATGCCAGAGGATCTTGAAGCAGCCGAGGAACGACAAGGCATCCGGGTTGGGAAAGGCGATGCGGTTCTGCTCAGAACCGGTCATGGTCGACGCTGTCAGAGCTTGGGCTTTGTTGACTCGGGGCAGGCTGACGCCCGGTCGGGCTGGCACGTTTCGTGCCTTCGATGGCTGCACGAGCGAGACGTCGCGCTTATCGGCAACGACGGAACGAACGACGCCGTGCCGTTCGAGTTCTCTGAGATGCCGTTGCCAGTGCATACGATAGGCATCGTTGCGATGGGCCTGTGGCTCATTGACAATTGCAACCTCGAAGATCTTGCAGAGATCTGCGACCGTATGAACCGGTACGAATTCCTGTTCACCCTCGCACCGTTGCTGCTGGTGGGGGCTACGGGAAGTCCTGCAAATCCACTGGCAACTTTCTAAAGGCACTGGCGCGGAGGCGCAGGATTGGCGGCCCGAGCGCGGGCTGACCGGCCGGGACGTGGAAACTCGTCTCGACGGCGAGCTCAGTCCGAAGGCGGCATCGAGCAAGCCGACGGCGCCGAACGTAACCCGATGGCGGCCTCTGAAGGGAGAGGGTTGACTGGCCGACCACTCAACCACTAAAGTGTCACAACAGAAAGAACGCACCATGGACGCTGGCGCGAATTTGTCTCCGAATGGGATAGGAAGGCGCGATGACCTCTGACCTGGACTTCTACGACATACACCAGCACATAGGAGACTCGTCGGGAAGCCACGCAATCGACTGGGGCGTCCAAACGTTCGATGCTGTCGGTCTCGCCGAGAGCGAGGCGGATACGAGACTGCGATACATGGACGACGCCAGGATTCGACAGGCGTTGGTCATGCCGGGGTTCAGTTACGATCGTTCGGACGGCATTCAGGCGACGCGCCGCCAGAATGACTCACTCGCGCGCTATAGAGACGCCAATCCGGAGCGGTTTATCGCGGCTGGAATTGCTGAGCCACGGGACACCGGGTCTGCCCGCGGGGAGATAAAAAGGATCTCGGACGAGCTCGGCGTAGTTGGTGTCACATTTCACACCGCGTTCCAGGGCGTGACTATGGACAGCCGGTCAGTTATGGACTGCATCGCACTCATGGGTGAATTGAATCTCGTGCCACTCCTCCATGCGGCCGATGATTGCCACCATGAGTCGCTCTCGAAGCTGGCCAAGGTCGCCCGTGCTTTTCCGGACTTGACCATCGTGGCGCTAGAGCCCTTCTATCTGCTGGAGGGTCAACTGAGCTGTGATCTTGTTGCGGAAGTTGCGCCGAATGTCGTATTCGACACGGCATCGTGCTACGACTTCGACCTGCTGACCGCGTTTGTAACTCGGTGGGGGTCCGACCGGGTGCTGTACGGCTCGCACTTCTATTCGCAAGACGGCGGCAGCTCGAGAAGTAGACGTGCCGCCTTGCTAAGACGCGAGTTTGAAACCTCACCCGTGCTGTCCGCGGCCGCCAAGCATGATATCACCGAGGGTAACTGGAAGCGAGTTTTCGGCCTGCGAAACAACTCTACGAAGGATACGTAATGTATCGTCTCGCCATCGGCGATGTTAGCCGCTTGCGCAGCGCGGCGTGGCATCGTGATGTAAGACGGTCACTGAGTGATCCTCGTCGGGTTCCCACCTAAGATCTCAAGGCTGAGGAACCAGGCGATGGCCGCTGTTCTCGTATCGACATGTACCGGTGGCTGCACTACAGATGAGTCCGGGCTAGCCCGGCTGTTCTGCGTCGATGGTGACGACGGTTCGCCGAGGCGCTGACGTCCGCTGAGGCAGATACGGTCTGGGGTGCCGGGTATGGCGAGCGCAGCGCTGAGCGGCGCAGTACTGGTAAGGGCTACCGGCAGCGGGAGTGAGATTATCGGGCGGCCAGCGTCGATCTGGCAATCCCGAGGCTGCTCCACGGCAGCTTCCTCGCGGACTCGGTGCTGGAACACCCGCCCCGCCGTGCAGGGCGGCGATGGTGACGGTCGTGGCCACGTCGCGCCTGACGCTCAGTGTTCCGACCGTGCCGCTGGACGCTGGGCAGTACGTGTTCGTGGGCCGCGGACGTGCTGGCGCTGAGAAACTGCCATGTCGGCCGCACCGTGAGCGTGCACAGCTGACGACGGGCGTATACGCCGAGGGCTACGGGGAGATCCTGGGCCCGCAATTCACCTCCGTAGAAGACGGCGCGGGCTGGTTGAGATTCTTCGGGGGAACCTGACTGCCCGCGGGCTGCCTGGCATCGCGCTGGTCACCGCGGCCTTGCAGAGGCGATCGGCGTGATCCTCCCTTGCGTGCCCGCTCGGCTCGTCCCTGGATGGTGGACGCCTTCGCAGGCGAACTACGCCGTGTCCCAGACCGCCGGCAACTGGCCGCGCCGACATCCTGTAACATAGGCAGCCCATCCCCCAAAGGCGATCCGGCGGCAAACCTAGTCCATCCAGCACCCTGGGAGCGCGTCAATCGCGAGGGGCTCCATAGACCGCCGTCCTCAAAGCTCGTAGGCCTTTTCGATCGCGGCCATCGGGAGATCGCGAGTTTGGCCCGCCAATGCAACATGCCCGTGGGAAAGAACCACTAGTTCGTCACAGATCTCCCGCGCTCGCGCCACGTACTGCTCGATGATGACAAATGTCGTCCGCCCTTTATGCCGAGTGAGTACAGCGAACAACTGATCAATGATCGCAGGCGCCAGCCCGTGGGACAACTCATCGATGACGACCAGCTTTGGGGTATGCGACAAGACGCGCGCAAGTGACAGCATTTGCTGTTCTCCACCCGAGAGCATGCCGGCGCGCTCTCGCCACCGCTTGCCCAAGAAGGGGAACAGGTTCACGGCTCGCTGATATACGTCGTCTGCACTACGCCGCGCTCCGCCTCGATCGCCGACAACAAGATTTTCTGCGACGCTGAGGGACGGAAAGACCGCTCCGCCTTCCGGGACAAACGCCAGACCGCGGCGGATGCGCGTAGACATTCGTTCATTGGTTACGTCAGTGCCGTCGAGCCCGATTGATCCAACAGAAGGAATCAACGCACCGACGATGACAGACGCGAGCGTTGACTTGCCAGCACCGTTTGGCCCCAATATCGAGCACACGGCCCCTTTCGGTACTCCGATGTTCACCTCTGCCAGAGCCTGGAGCGCGCCATAGGAATAGGAGACGCCCGTTACATCAAGACATGCCGGGCTTACATCTGCGAGCTCGTCGCCTGCGCTCGAAACTGGGCTTCGTTCGGCCACTGACTTAATCCTGCTTCCGATGATCACTGACTACGGCTACAGTGCTTGTGCAAGACACGGGCGGGGGAACCCTGAACTCACTCGGACTCCGGGGACGGCGCTGGGTCCGCCTGCGTGCCAAAATACGCGTTCCGAACGGATTCGTCGCGAATAATTGACGCAGTGGGGCCGTCTGCGATCTTCACTCCGAAGTCCAGAACTATAAGCCGACCAGCCAGCCGAACGACTGAATCGACGTCGTGTTCGACCATAACTATCGTCACACCCCAGTTCTCACGGGCCCGCAAGGTTAGCGCTGCATAGGCCTTTCGCTCCAGCTGGTCCAGGCCCGAAAGCGGCTCGTCGAGGAGCAGCAACTTTGGAGAGGTCAAAAGGGCCATTGCGAGCTCGACGGCCCGGATTCCGCCAAGCGCGAGGCTCGATACAGCCTCATTGAGATCTAGGCGCCATGGCTCTGCCTGCAGGTCTTCGCGAAGCACGTCGAGCCTATCGTCAACCCCTCTAGCTCGCTTGGCGGGAAGCAGGCCCTTGGGATCCACGGCCAACTGGAGATGCTCCGCCACACTTAGCTCTCCAAACAGATTCGCGCGCTGGAAGCTTCTCGCAATGCCCATCCTCGCGCGTTTGTACGTGCTCATTTTGGTGCAGCGCACATCTCCAAGTAGCACTTCGCCCGACGCTGGCGCGACTATGCCACTGACCAGATTAAGTAGTGTTGTCTTCCCGGATCCGTTAGGCCCAATGAGGCCCACATACTCGCCTCGTCTCACACCTAGCGAGACACCGCGGAGTGCAGTGATTCCCCCGAACTCGACAGTCGCAGATTCAAGTGACAGCACATGCTCTTCTTCTCGCTCAGCCTGCGTTATCAGTCCCATTTCACCTCCTCCGCGCCTCAGTTATGGGCCACTGTCCCAGATTCAGCTGTCAGCGAAGAGGATTCCGCCTCCGTGCGGCGTCCTCGTAGTGGTCTAACCCCGGATCGGCTGTACGACAGCAACTGATAGATGAAGCCCCGAGGCTCTCGGGCCAGGCCGATCGCTCCGAGGCCGAACAGCGCCGTCGGCAGGTAGCCGATCCAGTTCAAGTGAATATAGGCGAAAGCTGCCGGCACTATCGCAAACGCGAGGCCGGCCACGAGAGCGCCGCTTGTAGCCCGAACGCCCACTGTTACAACGACGGCCAACCACACCAGGCCGACTAGCAGTGAAAAGTCCGCGGTCCCGACGGCGCCTTGCTCGATCCCCACGAGAACCCCACCGAGGCCCGCAATTCCACAGCCCACGGCAAAGACCGCGACGCGCATTCCCTTGACATTAATTCCTATGGTTTCTCCGCCGATGGGGTTACCGCGCACCGCAGCAAGTATTCTGCCAAACCGGCTGCGCCGGGACACGCCGATGAGTCCCCCGATCAGAGCGAAGCACGCCAGATTTATGACGATAGCCGTCTGGCTAAAATTCAACCCAAAAAGCGCAACGGTCGGATAAACAACGCCGGCAGATGGGACAATGGACTGGATATTGAACGCAAAGTTCTCGCAGAAAAGACCGAACGAAAGCGTCACCAACGCGTATCCGGTCTGGTCCAGGCGCGTACCGATCAGGCCTATGATCCCGCCACAGAAGGCGGCGCCCATGACGCCGATAATAGCTGCGGGGACCAGAGGAATCGACGCCTCTGTCGCAAGGCGCCCAGCAAGGAATGCGCCGGTGGCAGCAAAGCCCGACTGACCCAGGCAGAGCACGCCGCCTTCACCCGTAGAGACCGTGAAACCCAGGAAGAGGACCGAGAACGCAGTCCCGGCCGCCAGGACGCCCGACCAGTAGGGATTCATGCCGAAGACAGCAGCCAGAGTCCCGGCTGCGCATACGGCAGCTAGGCAGACCGTACGACGTCGGCGTCCGCGCCTCGTCGCGGCAAACCCGGCTCCGGCTTCTCCTTGAGCCCTAGCAAGACGCTGGACGACGACACCAACGTCCCGCCGCGTGGCCCAGTTTGTCCGCTGAAAAAGAAGGAGTCCTACGAAGAGGAAGAACGGCAACGTCGGCACGAGCCCATTAAGCAGATCACTTCCGCCCGGAGCATAGCCTGTTATGAGCGACGACAAGAGTCCTAGGCTGATGCCGGCTAGTGCTGTCAAGGCGAGGGATCTGAATTTGCCGACGAGGGCTACGCTGAGCGCTGCTACTGCCAAGGACGTATACTGGGTTTCGTCGAGCTGTATCAGGGGGCTAATGAGAACGCCAACCACTCCGGTAAGCAGGCCCGACAGAGCCCAGGCCATAGCGCTGGTTTTGTTCGTATTTATTCCGACACCCTGAGCTAGCCTCGGCCTATCAACCACGGCTCTCGCGGACAGGCCCACTGGTGATCTCTCGATGTATATATAAACAATCCCAATACACAGTATGGCTCCCGCGACGGCGACGAATTGATCGCGCGTACTGTCAAAAAATAGCCAGCCAACCTTTGAGAATCCATGCGGCAGCAGGCCCGGCGTCTGATAGACGGCCCCAATTGGTAGCAATAGTTGCATGAGGGCCGGTATGGCTACCGCTAGTCCTATTGTTGCAACCAGTTGGACGACAAGGTTGTTGTTCTCCAGATGCCTGAAAATCAGGTACCAGATTAGGAATCCGAGCGCGGGCGCCGTAGCGAGCGTACATGCTGCCGCGGCCCATGGCGACCAAGACTGAACGGTGACAAGCCGATAAAATAGGTAGGCGGCGGAATATCCCATGGAGCCCACAGCAAGATTTATGACTCCCGTCAGGCTGTAGGTGAGCGTGATGCTGCCGCCCAGCAGAGCGTAAAGCGCACCTATCACGATTCCGGGATAGATGTACGCCACTTGGATTCCTTTCGCATCGTATTTCTGCACGCTACAGCCACTGGCTTGGTCGCATGTCGGGGGCGCCCGGCGTTGCCCGGGCGCCCCCGAGGAGGCTATGGCTCAGCCAGCTGAGAGCCAGAGCGAATCACGAGGCTGGCACTCCCGCGCCGCATACGAAGGGATTATCGGCACTGCCAGTCACCACTTTCCACTGCCCGCCCGTCAGCTGGCCTATTGCTAGGCAGGGCGCCAGGGTGGTATGCATGGCGGGAAATGTAACAGGCTGAAGCATGCCGTCTCCGGTGTAGTTTTTCAGCGCGTTGCCGGCGTTGATGAGGTTTTGCTTTGTCGGAGCGCTGTTGCCCAGCTTTGCCACAGCTCCGGCGAGGACTAGCATCGCCGTCCAGGCATTAAGTGCCTGGGAGTTCTCAACATTCGCAGGCGCATACTTCCGCATGGCCGCGAGATACGTCTTGACCCCGGGGATAGTTGAGCTGAGCCAGGTAGCACTGAACACTTCCGAGAGCAGGCCTTGTGCAGCGGAGCCGAACTGCTGTGCAATAGCGGGCGTGAATCCGAGCGTGCCGTTGAGGACATCAGCGTGCGCTCCGATCTGATTCAGGTCGGCCTGCAGCTCAGCGGGAGCGGTGCCGTAGAGGTTCGCATAGAGGGCTGTCGCTCCCGCGGAGTGGGCCCGCTGGGCTACCGCGAGGAGTGATGCGGTGTTTGTGTCGTCGACGCTAAAGTTGGTGTACACGAGGGACCCGCCGACGTTTGTGACAGCCTTGGCGACGGCATGCGCGGCGTTAAGGTTCCCGGGGACCGTGTCGGAGACGACGGCAATCTTCTTCTTACCCTGATCGACTAGCCACTTCATGCCGGCGGTCGTCTCGTAGCCGATCAGATTGCCGTACGGCGAGAAGAAGTTAGTCTTTGCTGCGCCGAAGAATCCTGGTGTGATGCCGACGCCGAACACTGGCATCTTCTTTTGCTGAAGGAACGGCACGGCTGTGTCAAAGAAGGCATCGAATGCAACGATCACGTCCGCGCCCTGCTCGACGGCCAGCCGGGCGTTCGAGAGAACTGTACTAGGGTTACTCTGGTCATCGTAGATCTGCAGAGACAGCTTGTGACCAGAGAGCCCGCCTCTTGCGTTTTCGTAGGAGACGAACGCCTTCACGGCTGTCGCTGCAGGCGCGAAGGTGGATCCGAGTGATCCGGACTGGTTTCCCAGATAAGCGATCTTGATTGGGGCGCCGCCGCCCGACTGCGACGCTGGCGTGCTACCAGAACTGCATGCGGATACCGCAAGCAGCGTCCCCATGAGTGCTGCCACGGGCCCCCAGCGCTTGTTCAGCCGTGGTCGGCCTAGTCTTCCGTTCCGCTGAAGCTTTCCTGTATGCGCTTCGTTCATTGCAGGCGCTCCTTTTGCTTACTAAATCTTTATTTCCCAGGCACTGCCTTGCCCGCTCGGGGCGCTAGTCCGCTCACGGCTTGCAGGGCGCTGGCTCGGATGATGAAATGTGCCATACTTCATCACGTCAGGTCCTCTGTCTGTTGCTTGAGCAAACTGGGACCAAGTTTCCCGCGTGTCGCAGATAGTAGCGCTGATTGGCCAGCCGGTCAACAGCGGTCTGGCACTCGGGACTCCCGGTCGCTATGGGCCCGTGAGCTGGTCTTTACTAGCCGCAGGCGACTCGCGAGGGCTCTGCCAGGCCGGGCGAGAGCATCCATCGGTACCTGTGCGGAAGCGGGCACTCCGGCTCGCGCGACGCGCGCTAAAGCCCCGTAAGCGGACACGGTTGACTGGCCGACCAGTCGGCTCGTATGATCCTGGTATCTCGTCTTAATAGGGGCAGCGATAAGTGGGGCCGCTCTGGTGGATCTCTAGTCCTGCGGCGGGCAGTTAGCCATGGCTATAGGCCATTGTCAGTTCGGGCTGCGGCATGGATCGTTCTTGGGTCGTTCAGAGTGGGACGGCCGGGGTGCCTGGGTCTTGGCGGGCGTAGTGAAGGGAGCTGTTAGTGAAGTTCGGGATTTTCGACTACGGGATGTGGCATGAGAGCGAGACTGCGGCTGATGTGCTCTATTCGGCGGTG
>Ga0302326_10006644_pt1 | contig 25899 bp, 23 predicted proteins | sample Palsa_T0_3_FD_202264 | JGI IMG/M metagenome (GOLD analysis project Ga0302326, IMG submission 202264) | Peat permafrost microbial communities from Stordalen Mire near Abisko, Sweden - Palsa_T0_3 | ecosystem: Environmental > Terrestrial > Soil > Palsa > Peat permafrost | place: Sweden: Abisko... | reverse complement strand
ATCTGGCGTGTGCCTTCCTCCTTACTGCCGCCCGGGATGCCCATAAAGAAGCGCAGGATTTTCACAGCCCCCGAGAGCGAATCGACGAAATAGTTGTAAATACCGAGACCTGCCGTCGCGTCAGGCTCATCGGGATCGAGCTGCAAGGCGCGCAGAAACTCGGCGCGCCCTGCCACGCTGGCGTGAGCGGCCTTGCGGCCTTCACCGCGCAGTGCGTAGAGCCGCGCGCTAAGCGCCAGGGCCGCCCCGGCATAGACATGCGTTTCCGCGGTGTCTGACGTGGCCAGCTGAGCGCGGGCCAGCTCACCTACTTTCTGGGCCAGCGCGAGATAGGCCTCGTCGTCCGGCAGACGATTCTTCCGCTCCCACGCGTCGACCATTCCCCATTTAATCTCACACGCTGCGCAGTAAATCTTCCACCAGCGCGCTTCGGCTTCGATCAAGTAGCCGATCGGAGCGTTGGGTTTCGCTTGCTCGATGGCGTGCGCGGCAACGATGGCAGCGTCGGGATCACCGTCGTAGATCTGGCCGAGGGCTTGTTCGGCTTCCGGAGGCAAAGTAATTCGGGCGGCGCGCGATGCGGGAGCACAGAAGCTCACGGCAAGGAGCACCACCGGCAATATCGCAATTCGCTTCGTGAACTGCGCGCGGGAATGGGGTTTCATCTCACTCTCTTCGCCCAGCGAGCCAGGAAGCTATCCTAGCTCAGTTCCCTTCAGTTTTCGGCTGCCGCGCGGGTCTTTCTTGCTATGCTTGCGCGGTTTCCCGGCAGGCAGATCGCTGAGCGACACGCCAAAACTCGAACGCGGACTGGGCCTGCTCGAGGCCACCTCGCTGAACATGACGTTCATGGTGGGGATCGGGCCGTTCGTGGTAATCCCCTTCGTGATCCAGGCCATGCACGGCGCGGCAAGCCTCGTCGCGTGGGCGGCCGGGGCGCTACTGGCGCTTTTCGACGGCTGCATTTGGGCGGAGCTTGGCGCAGCTATGCCGCAGGCCGGCGGCAGCTACGTGTTCTTGCGCGAAGCGTACGGGCCAAGGCGATGGGGACGGTTGCTCTCCTTCCTCTACATATGGCAAACGCTCTTTCAGGGTCCGCTCAGTATCGCTTCGGGGGCGCTGGGGTTCGCGACGTATTCCGCATATCTGGAGCAGAGATCGGTTCACGTCGCGCGCGTGATGCAGGCACTGGGCGGACATGCGGATCACTTTGTGGCCGCCGGGGTAATCGTGCTGGTCGTGCTGCTCTTGTATCGCAAGATCACGGAGATCGGGCGCATCTCGGTGATCTTCACGGCAATCGTTGTGGGCACGATCTTGTGGGTGATCTGGGGCGGCTTCCGGCATTTTGACGCCCATCAGGTTTTCGATTTCTCCGAGCAGGGGCAAACTTTTTCGCGGCTGCTCTTCGCAGGGCTTGGTTACGGGACGGTGCAGACGATTTACAGCTATCTGGGTTACTACAATGTCTGCAACTTGGGCGGTGAGATGAAAGACCCGGAGCACACCATACCCCAGGCGATTTTTATCTCGATCCTGGGGATCACCGGACTCTATCTGGCCATGCAGGCGAGCATCCTCAGCGTGATTCCGTGGCGGGAAGCGGCGCAGTCGAGATTCATCGTGAGCACGTTCATCGAGCGGGCCTATGGGAGCCAGTGGGCAACTCTCGCCACGGCGCTGATCCTGGTGACTGCCCTTGGTTCCGTATTTGCGGCGATGCTGGGCTATTCCCGAGTGCCATATGCGGCTGCGCTTGACGGAAATTTCTTCTCTGTCTTTGCGCGCATTCACCCGACGAAACACTTCCCGAATGTTTCACTACTGGCTCTAGGTGCGACAGCCCTCATACTGAGCCTGTTTCTTAGCTTATTTTCGGTGATCCGCGCCATCCTGGCGATGCGCTGTATCATCCAATTTGTCGCTCAAGGAGTAGGGCTGATTCTGCTGCACCGGCGGTGGAGTCAAGAGCGACTGCCTTTCCGGATGTGGCTATATCCGCTGCCGGTCATCGTCGCGATAGCGGGGTGGATCGGAATTTTTATTTCCACGGGGCGCCGGCCTATGTTGTGGTCTCTGGCAGCCGCGGTGGCCGGTGTTCTTGTATATTTGTGCCGCGCGATGTGGCTGCGGCAATGGCCGTTCGAGTCTCGCGAGGAGGTTACGGTATGAATCGCCGAATCGACCGAGTGGCAACGCGATCGATCCTAATCGGGGCCGGATTGCTTGCAATCGTGGCAGCCGCCTCGCAATGGGGCGTTCGCGTTTCAGCGCAGTCCTTGCCAGAAGCGGTGGAAGCGATCGGCAAGGCTCGCATTGCTACTCGAATCCTCTTTACCACGGCGCATCCCGATGACGAACAAGCGGGGTTGCTGGCCTACCTTGCGCGCGGCCTGAACGCTGACGTTGCCATCCTTACCATCACCCGCGGCCAGGGCGGGCAAAACGCCATCGGCCCGGAGCAGAACGGCGAGCTCGGCACGATCCGCACGACCGAACTGCTAGCCGCTGACTCGCACTACGGCGTGCACCAATTTTTTACACGGGCCGTGGACACCGGTTTTTCGAAGAGTCCTGAACGCACCATGAAAATTTGGGGTCCTATACTTCCGCTCGAAGACATGGTGCGCACAATCCGAACCTACCGGCCGCAGATCGTTATCAATGGCTGGGGTGGGGTGAAAAACGGGCACGGGCAACATCAGGCGAGCGGAATCCTCACGCCGCAGGCAGTGGCAGCGGCAGCCGACCCAACGAAGTTTCCCGAGCAGATCGCGGAAGGGCTGGCGGCCTGGAAGGTTCCTGTATCCGTGCGCCCCGTAGGATTTGGTCCGCCGGGTGCGGAAGGCCGTGGCGCTCCTGCCCCGCCGCCTGCTGGGTCGCTGCAATTGCCGGCCAATGATATTTCACCGCTGTGGGGCGAGAGCTATAACGAACTGGGGGCCGAAGGCCATCAAGAGCACCGCTCGCAGGGCACGCCTGCCCTCTTCGGCAATGCCTTCTTCCGCCGTCCGGCGATCCTGATTCCAGAAGATCCGAACACCAAGCTCGACGCGCGGCAGTTCAGCGAACCGATCACGTCTCTGGCTGCTCGGTTTCCGAATTTCCAAGGGCTCATGACGCCGGCGCTGGCGGCGGCCGATCAGTCGCTCGCTGCGGCGGAGAAGTCGGCATTTCTGCTGGACCGCACCTCGGCGGCAAATTCAATCGCCGAGGCGGGCAAGCGCATTGCGGCACTTCGTGACGAGCTTGCCAAGCAGAATGGGGAAAATAAGGCCGCGGCGCTCTGGGAGATCGACGGAGTGCGGGAAAGAATCGATCAGGCGCTGGCCCAAGTCGTGGCGGTATCGATAGCCGTGAATGCCGACCGTCATGAGCTCGTGGCCGGAGAAAGCTTCGGCGTCGATTTGAGCTTCCCCGACAAGCCGGCCGTAACGGTCGAGCGCACGGTCGATTCCTCAACCGTGCGGGTTCCCGCGGGATGGGGGTCAACGTTCGCTGAAACAAAACCCGGCAGCGGCGCCTATCACTTCAATATTTCAGTTCCTGCCGGGGCGATGGCGCCCAGTTCTTCTGGAGACGTAATCCAGCCTTTTCCCGCACCGCTCGCGACCCTCGCCCTGCGCGTTGCGATCAACGGGTATTCCTTCAAAATCGAGAAGCCGGTGGAATTTTCCGAGGCCAAGACTACGGGAATCGAAACCTTTCCCCTGGAGCTCGTGCCGGCAGTCACACTGACCGTTGAGCCACAGCAGGTGATGGCGCCCGTGAAACGTGCCGCTTCGCCCGTCGAGCTCCTGGCCCGAGTCCGTTACCACGCGACGAAGCCCGCAAGCGTTTCCGTCGGTCTCAACGTCCCCGACGGCTGGAAGGTACAGCCCATCGCGCCGCTGGATTTTTCGTCACCGGGAGATCGACTGATTCGTTTCATCGCATCGCCTCCCGCGCAAATTGCTCCCGGTTCCTACCCGCTCCGCCCCTACGCGACAAGCGGCGGGGAAACCTTCCGTACGTCGCTCGAACCCATTCCAACCCTGCCCACGCGCGACTCGAGTGAACCGGCCGACGCTACCGTGCATGTACTCGATCTCGATGTTCCGCCGGGGCTGCGCGTCGGTTACATCGACGCGGACAGCGATTTGGTTCCGGAAGCGCTGCGGCGAATCGGCATCCAGGTGGATTTGCTCGACGAAGTAACGCTCGCCTTCGGCGATCTCAGCCGTTACGACGCGATCGTCGTGGGACTACGCGCCTACGAACTTCGCCCGGACGTAGACCGATCGAACGGCCGCTTATTGGACTACGTGCAGAAGGGCGGCACGCTGCTTGTGCAGTACGAGCGCGACTTCGCCTGGAACAAATTGAAGCCTGCGCCATTCAAATCAGAAATTGCCAACGGCGGAACACGCGTGACCGACGCAAGCTCTCCCGTTCGCTTTCTGGCGCCAGACGATCCCCTGATGAACTCGCCAAACAAAATCTCGCTGGCCGATTTTGATGGCTGGGTACAGGAACGCGGGATTTATTTCTGGGAAGACAAACCCGACAAGCTGGATCCGAAATATGTCCCGCTACTGGGATTGACCGACCAAGGAGAGCCGGAGGCCAAAGGCAGCCTGATTTACGCGCACTACGGCAACGGTCTGTACATTTATACGGGATTGGTTTTCTTTCGCGAACTGCCTGCGGGAGTGCCGGGCGCCTACCGGCTATTCGTCAATCTGCTCAGCCAAACGCGTCACTCCGCGGCTAAGTAGCGGCTGGCCGAAGCATCTTCCCGAAGGCCCGGCTTAGTTCCAATCCTTGGCTCTGATGCGGAACCACAATGACGCAGGCGTCTTGGCTGTTTTTCGCTTCGTGTTATGCTGCGAGCCGATGGAGCCCATAGAGGAGGTCTGTATGAGGAGTTGTATTGGGAAATTCGACTGGGCGCGCGCCGCCGCATGCGCAACAGGGGCTTTGCTAATTTTGTCACTGTGTTCAGGCGCGCCCGCTGGCCAAAAGAACAAGAAACCAAAGGACGCCGGCGATACGCAAAATCCGGTGCCGCTGCCTCCCAGGGCCCTTTCGGACGAAATCGATCAGGACATCGGCGAGATGCTAGCGGCATTTCAGGTCGGCAACACCGAGATGATGCACAAGTACTACGCCGACAATGCCACGTTCGTCAGCGGGGCTTACGAGCCGCCCGTTGTTGGCTGGCAGAATTACGCTCCGCTCTATGATCGCCAGCGCGCGGCGTTCCAGGGCATGCAACTGGTGCGCCGCAACACGTTCGTATTCGCGAACGGAGATGTCGCCTGGGCAACGTATGAGTGGGAGTTTGATTCGGTGCTGAATGGTCAGCCATACTCGGCGCGCGGGCAGACAACGCTAATTTTCAACAAGGTTGGCGCAAACTGGCTGATCGTCCACAACCATACCTCGCAGATTTGTCCGCAAACTGCGGCACCCGCGTCCGCACAAACACAACCGGCGACGCGGTAGTTCCGCCCGTGCTGTGAATAACCCAGGCTAGAAACTCTGGAATCCCTGCCATAGCCACATTCCAGCTATGACCAGGAGCAACCCGCCTGAAGCCACAACCAACGCGATGATGGGCTTTCCCAAGCCTTCGATGCGCGCTACGATCGCGCGTTGCTCGGTGGCCATGGACTGCCCCGCGGCATCCAGGAAAATTTGGTCCTCTTCGCGGGTTTCAAGCGTGCTGCGATAGATCAGCACGCACACCAGGACGGCGGTGATGACTCCCCAGGCGGCAAACAGAATCTGGATCGTTCCCATGGGTACCTCCTCGCCTGCGTGCGCCAAGGCAACCCGAACAGAATTTTCGGTGTCGGCCTCGCCGCAGGCCTGATCGGTGCTACTTGAGCGGGATTATGACCACGGGAGGGGAAAGGTGTCAAGCGCCGTATGCTTCGTCTGGGAATTGCACGCCCCAGAAATTGCGGGCCGGATGGAGGATCTCGACGCCGAGCTCGAACAGTCCTTCTACACCGGCGTCTTTAGCGGAGATTACGCGGAATTCACGGATTTCGTGGGAATGACCGTGCAGGATTTCGATGTGTGAGCCGAGGTCGAGGAGGAACGGGAGTCGCAAACGGGCGCCGTAGCGGCTGACAGCAAGGACTTCGGCGGGGATGTGCATCAGGTCGCCGTCGCCTTCCCGGCTATACACCTTTATGGGAATGCGAGTCGGCACGCGGCTGGAACGGCGACGCTCGATCATTGCGCGGGCACTGGCCATGTCTATCTCCTCTTTCCCGCGACTTCCGGACGGAGGTAAATTTAGGCGCTCGGGCAACGGTGGGTCAATGGTACTTATGCCCGGGCGGTGCTTCGTTGACAAACTATCGGCCAGGCGGCAATATCGCTTAGCCTCGCTTTGCCGCAAGATGTGCCCAAGTGGCGGAATTGGCAGACGCGCTAGCTTCAGGAGCTAGTTCTCGCAAGGGAGTGGAGGTTCGAGTCCTCTCTTGGGCACCATATATCCAGAATTAATATTGCCGGCTGTGCAATCCCCGGGCTCTAGGTGGTACTACTCCCGGCCAGCAGACCTTCGGCCGAGAGTGCGCCTTCAGGCGTATCTTCGTGCTTGAAGTACACAAAAACATCGCCTCGTTGGGTGGCGCTTGAGACTCTCTTCGCGATCGCTTTCTGGGCGCTCGCGGAATAGTCTTGTTTGCGTAGGCGCAAATATGTGAAATCCGCGGTAGCCACATCCGGCGTTTCGATCTTTTCACTTTCCGCGACGCACAGTGCAACGTTGGCCTCGCGCAATGCCCCATACACTTCATCCGCAAACCATGAAACGTGGCGAAATTCCATGGCCGCCCTTACCCCGCGCGGCAATGTGCCTAGAAAGTCCTTGAGCCGTTCGAGATCGCACTTCAGAAATGGCGGCAACTGGAACAGCACCGGACCGAGCTTGCCCTCTTCACGAAGAGGATCGAGGGTGGCGACAAAGCTCGCGGTCTCCTCGCCTGCGTCGCGCAGCCGCTTTACGTGCGTAATATTCTGGTGGGCTTTGACCGCAAACTGAAAGCCGGCTGGCGTTGCGGCAATCCATCCAGCCAACAGTTTGGCAGTGACGTGCCGGCGAAACGTGTAGTTCACTTCGACGGAATTCAGGCGCGTGGCGTAGTAGCCGAGAAACTTCGCCGGAGCGAGCTTGGCGGGATAGAAATCCGGCTTCCAGGCCGGATAGGCCCATCCCGATGTCCCAGAGTAAATCTTCCCCACAGGGTTCCTTCGCCGCAGACTGGAATATAAGCGGCGGTCGGATTATGTCAAGAGCCGTGGGGGCAAGTGCGGCTCTCGCACCCAGCAACTTCTCCAGAAATTAACTGGACAACCTTTCAGATTTAGAGCTTACTTGACGCTTTCAAGAGAAAGGAGAGCCTCGCCACGAGCTCCCGTTGCGGGTCTTTTGAGTTCCTCTTCTTGTTCGGCAATGGTACCCCACATCCCGGCTTTTTTCTGTACGCCCCCTAATGTTCGGGGCTTGTCCGTCGATTCAAGTCTGCATGGAGATATAGATGAAGACCCCGAGAGGCTCCGGGCTCGAGCGGCGGCATCTCGCCGCACTCGCGATTGCTTGGTTGCTCAGCGCGGGCCTTTGCCTGCCCGGCTGGGCCCAGAGCTCCCCCAGCACCAAGGACGCAAAATCGTCCTCGACCAAGGGCAGCCCGGCGCCGGCGAACACGGACCAAACCGCGGACTATGTTGGTTCGGAAGTCTGCCAGACCTGCCACTCGGAGATCTACACGGGTTGGGAAAAATCCCCGCATTGGAAGACCACTCTCAACACCAAGGCCGGCCCCGCTCACCAGGGATGCGAATCGTGCCACGGTCCCGGAGCAGCACACGTAGCCGGCGGTGGCGATAAGACAAAGATTTTCGTATTCCAAGATCACTCCACCAAGGAAATCAACGATCGCTGCTTGAGCTGCCATGCCGGCGGTCCGCAGCACATGAACGCAATCAACTCGATACACACGAAGAACGACGTAAGCTGCATCTCCTGCCATTCGCCGCACCACGCGGTCACCAAGGAATTTCTGTTGTCCAAACCGCAGCCTCAACTTTGCTACGGATGCCACCTGCAGCAAAAAGCGCAGTTCGAAATGCCCTTTCACCACCGCGTCAACGAAGGGCTGGTGCAATGCAGCGATTGCCATAACGTACACGGGACCGTAGGGCCGAAACAGGTGCGAACGTCGCCCACGCAAGATGCCGTCTGCTTCACGTGCCACACCGAGAAGCAGGGGCCGTTCGTATACGAGCACGCCGCCGTTAAAATTAATGGGTGCCAAGCGTGTCATATCCCCCACGGCGGCCCCAATCCTCACATGTTGAAACTCAGCAACGTCAACTTGCTCTGCCTGCAATGTCACACCACATCGAGTTTCAGCGCCGCCCCGGGGGCGCCTTCGTTTCATAACCAGGCGAGCTTCTTTCAGGCATGCACGTTGTGCCACGTCGCCATTCACGGTTCAAACTTCAGCTCCACGTATTTCAAGTAGGACCGTTATGAACACATTGAATACGGCGCTGCGACAAAGGGCGATGCGAGCCGGGCCGAGCGTGCCCAAATCCGAAAACGAGCGTGTGGGCCATCCTCATACGATTCTCTGGCTGGGTCTTATGGTGTTCGCGGCGGCATCGCTGGGGTCTCCCGTTTTGCGCGCTCAAGACGGCGCAGCTGAGAACAAAGGCATAGACGTGGGCAATTACAACATTCAGCAGAGTGTTGAGTTCGGGTACCGCGCAAACGAGATAAACGGCAACCGGGATACCTACGACACATTCATCAACCTCGGAGCCGGAGTGAGGCTATTTGATTACACCGTCGAAGCGCACTCTCTAAATCATCAAGGCCTTCTTTTCGATAATCTTAGCTTTAGCAACTTTGGTTACGGTGGCGATCCAAACGACGTTTCACGTCTGCACATCGATAAGAACAAGTGGTATGACTTTCATCTGCTGTTCCGCCGTGATAAGAACTTCTGGGATTACAACCTGTTTGCGAATCCGCTGAATCCCGCGGCGCTTAATCCCGTTGGTTCGGCAACTACCGGGTGCATTGTCAGCCCGCCGACGTCGGCACATCCGGGTCTTCCGGCGTATTGCTCAAGTCCGGCGATATCGGCACTCAATTCGCCGCACTCACTCGATCTCGTGCGACGCAACCAGGACTACGACCTGACGCTGCTTCCCGAATCGCGCGTGCGGTTCCGCCTGGGTTTTTCGCACGACCGCAACCAAGGGCCCGGCTTCTTCACGACGGATAGCGGAACCGTGCCGGATTTCAACGAAAACTACAGCTATACAACGAATGCGTATCGCGCGGGCGTCGACTTCCGCATCCTGCCGCGAACGACGATTTCTTATGACCAGTTCCTGAGCTACTTCAAGCAGGACAATGTGGTTGTTGACAGCCCGAGCCTTACGCCCCAGAACTATGGGTATCAACTCGCAAACGGCACGCCGGTGGATTTGGGAATCGTTTGGAGCACGCAGACGCCCGCCGAGGCTCTGCCGTGTGCCGCTCCCATCGCGAACGCGGCAACAACGCCTCCTACGGCCAACCCCAACTGCAATGGGTTTCTAAGCTACAGCCAAGTCGGACGCCCGCGAAATTACATGCCCACCGAGCGGCTTCGGTTTCAGTCCAATTACTTCGACAAACTCCAAGTGACTGGCTCGGTGGGCTACAGTACGTCTGACAATCAAATACCCGACTTCGACGAGATCTTGAACGGCTTTGTCACACGCAGCGCCACACGAGTAAGCACCACAGCAGGCCCGGCGAACGCCAAGCGCGTTTCCGTGAACGCGGACGGATCGGCGGTGTATTCAATCACTGACAAGTTCCGCGTCCAAGATTCGTTCCGGTACGACAACTGGCGCATCCCTGGATTTTGGGCCACGGCCGAGACAAACGTCTTCGGCGCTGCGGCATCGGGACAGGTCGGCTTGGCGCTTCCGCTGTCTTTGTTCAACCAAGTATCCCCGCCAACCGCCGGCACCTTCAACGCTCTCTGCCCGGCCGCTCCTTATAGCCAGGCCGGTTGCCCGATTCATACCACGAGTTCCGGTGCGGACGTTACCAATGAACTCTCGTACCAGTTCTTCGGACAGAATCTCAAGTCGAACACGCTGGAACTACAGTATGACTTTACGAGGCGTTTGAGCGGCCGACTCGGATATGAATATACGAACCGCTCGATTGCACAGATGAGCGACACATTCGATGTCGGCGAGTTCTACTTCCCGGGCGGTACCGGCGCAACGGTGGCGAACGACTTTCTGGCGGCGCGAGGAGATTGTGCTTTGGTCGCCGGCATCCTGCCTGCAGCCTGCACGAAAATAACAACTGGTCCTTCGGCAGGCGCAATTGTGGAAGGTTCGCCGGCGAATCCGGTTCCCGAGGTGGGCAACGACACGTCTCGTTCCATCACGACGATCAATGAGAACTTGCTGCTGGCGGGGCTAACCTACCGGCCCATCGACAATCTCAGGATTACGAGCGACCTTGAATTTGGCTATAACGATAATTCCTTCACCCGAATCGATCCGCGCCAAGTGCAAACCTACAAAATTCACGCGAACTACACGCCGCGGCCCTGGGCGACGATTGACGGCGCGGTCGAGATCCACGAAAACCGCGACAACGTAGAGACCGTCAACAATCTGGAGCACGATCGCAGCTACAGCTTCACGACGATGCTCGTGCCTAATCAGCGCCTGGCAATCGACTTTGGATATAACTACTGGAATGTGTATACGCAGTCGGATATTTGCTTCAATTACTCGATCACCTACACGAATCCGGCGCCTCCTCCCACGACCCTGCCTGCTTTCACGTCACCTCCGGGCGTGGCCACGACTGCTTGTCCAATTCCGGGTGCGTCGGTAGGCGCGGCTGGACTCGGGACGCTTTCGACATACGCCAGCACGGATCACTTTGTCCATGGAGGCTTCATGTGGAAGCCAACAAAACGAGTCAGAATCGGGCTCGGCTACGCTGGCAGCTTCGTGCGCGGCAGCACGATCTTCCTCAATCCACTTACGCCCTCAGGCACGCTTGATTACGACTATCAGGGACCTTACGGTTCGGTCGTGATTGACGTATACAGGGGTTTCAGCTACAAGGTCGCCTGGAACTATTACGGCTTCAATGAGAGGGGGATCACAAGCCCGTTTGGCTTGGCTGCGTTACCGCTGCAGGACTTCAACGGCAGTACGGCTACTTTCTCGTTTCGATACGCTTTCTGATAGTGCAACAACTTGGGAGGATTTTTATGATCCGTCTGGCAGCTCCGAAAAGTAACGCCGTCCTGTCTCTGGTTGCGCTGGGCCTCCTCTTCGCGCTGCCCGCGAAAGCGGATGACGCCGCAGCCCTTTACAAAACCAAGTGCGCCGCTTGCCACGCAGCGGATGGCAGCGGCGCGACGGCGGCAGGTAAGGCAATGAATATTCCCGATCTTCGTGGCGACGAGATTCAGAAAATGACCGATGCCCAACTGATCGACGCCACAACGAACGGCAAGAACAAAATGCCCGCGTACAAAGGGAAGATAACCGACGACCAGATCAAGCAGCTGGTGGCCTACATTCGTCAGCTTGCCAAGAAATAAGGTACAAGAGGACTTGTGTTTGGTCTCGTCGAAATTCTAATCGCTCTCATCGCCCTCACCATCGTCCTGGCGGTCTTCTTCCTCGTTTACCCTGCCGCCACGGCCGGACCCACGGGCAAGATTCTGGCCTTCGCTGCTCTGTTTGTTCTCCCGGCGCTGTGCGTCGCGGGAGGGATCAATGAGCACATGCGGCGTTCGGAACAAACCAGCTTTTGCATCTCCTGCCATGCCATGGAACCCTACGGCCGCAGCCTGTACGTCGACGATCCCAGCCACATTCCCGCGCAGCATTTTCAGAATCACCGCGTCCCAGCAGACATGGCGTGCTACGCCTGCCACGCGGATTACACCATCTACGGTCCCTTCAAGGACAAGCTCGCGGGGCTGCGCCGCGTTTATATGCAGTACGTGAGCACACCGCCGAAGGTAATCGAGATATCCGGAGGCTACAGCAACCTTCAGTGCCTGCACTGCCACGCAGGCGCCCGCGGCTTTGAAGAAAATCCAGTGCATATGGCGCTCATGGATTCCCTCAAATCCAACCAGATGTCGTGCCTCTCGAGCGGATGCCACGATACGGTTCACGCCATACCCACCCTCGGTCAAGCAAAGTTCTGGAGTCCTGTACAATGAAACTTAGCGCCATTGGAATGGGCCGTTTGCTGCGCTTCTCCAGTGCACTGATTGTTTTGGGACTCGCCGTCGAAATCATCAGCCTTTTGTGGTTCCATCCGCTGGCTTTCGTTCTCTTCGCCTTCGTCGGCGTCGCCTTGATCGCGCTCGGAATTCTCGTCTACCTCGCGTCGCTGGTCTTCGCCGTCCCGTCCGCCCACGGAAACGGTTCTTCCTCCTAAACAAGTCGCCGCCATCCTGTCCCGCACCGTTCCTGTTTGCTGCCGCGCGATTTCGCCCACTGCGCCCGTTGACATCCACCACCGGCTCAGTACAATCGGGTTAAAGGCGATGGAGTTCGCCTTAACCGCTGTCCTCTCTGCAGCCGGGACAGATGATGACTCCTGACAAGAAGGATCTTGTCGCGGAGTCATGTCCCCGGCAACGATCCATATCAACACAAATGCCGGAGCTTGCCGGCGGCAGCCATATTCACAGAGGGGAGATCGCTCTCACTCCATGACAAAATACTGGTTGGTGGGCATCGGCGGGTTTCTTGGCTCAATTCTGCGCTTCTGGGCCGGAGGATATTTCGGCTACAGATTCGGCACGCGCTTCCCTTATGGAACTTTCATTATCAATTGCACTGGCTCGTTTCTGATTGGATTGGTGGCCACGCTCCTGGCGGAGCGCACCCACTGGAATCCCTACTGGCGGTATCTAATCCCCATCGGTTTCATCGGCGGATACACGACGTTTTCGACCTTTGAATACGAAACGTTTCGTAGCTTTCAAGATGGCGAACTTCTTGTGGCCGCACTGAATGTGGGCCTGAGCGTGGTGGTGGGCTTTGTTTGCGTGTGGCTCGGCGCCATCGCCGGAAGGAGTATTCCATGACCGCGAGGCGTCTGCTCTGCCTGATCGTAGCGCTGCTAGGTCTTACGCACGGGGAGGCAACATGCTGAAATCCGGGCCGGCAAAAAAAGTGACCATCTACGTTGGCGAAGACCACCAGTACCACGGCCAATCGCTGTATGCCGCAATTCTTGATTTCTTGTTCTATCGCAAGATTTCGGGAGCCAGCGTCGTGCGCGGTATCGCCGGATTCGGCGCCGACCATCATATGCACACGACGCGCATTGAACGCCTTACCGAAAACCTTCCCATTAAGATCGAGTTCATCGAGTCGCCGGAGAAGGTCGATGAACTCTTGCCCAAGCTCTACGAACTGGCTGGAACCGGCTTAATCGAAGTACAAGACACAACGGTACTGAAACCTTCCGAATCCTCCACGGAAGAGACCGCGACGACGCCAACGCTGCCGCTCCGCCGTGAGAGCAAGGCCAAGCTCATGCGCATTTTCATCGGCGAAAATGACAAGTGGCATGACAAGCCTCTGCACAAGGCCCTCGTCGAAAGCATGCGCGCCAACGACATCGCCGGCGTCACTGTTTACCAAGGGATCCTCGGCTACGGCGCCAACCGGCGCATTCGCCGCGATACGGCCCTGCATCTTTCGCACGACCGGCCTATCATGCTTTCCGTCGTCGACACGGAGGAAAAGCTTCGCGCCTTCTTTCCGCTCCTGGACGGCATGGTTCAGCAGGGCTTGGTAGTGCTTTCCGATGTGGATATTGTGAAATACACGCACGATTACCAGGAAGAAGAGCGCAAGAAGGAGTCCCATCCATGAAACTGGAGGGAAAAGCCACGATGCTGCGCATCCATTTCGGCGAGGACGACCAGTGGGACGGCCGGCCTCTCTACCGCGCCATCGTCGAAAAATGCCGGGAGCTCGATATTGCCGGCGCCACGGTCTTCCGCGGTATCGAGGGATACGGCGCCAGCACTTTAATCCGCCGCCCCCATCATTTCCTGTCGTTCTCGCACGACGCGCCGGTAATGGTCAGCGTCATCGATACCGAGGAACAGATCCAGAAGCTGCTTCCCTACCTCGATCAAGTGTTGACGGAGGGCCTCATCGCCTCGTCCGAAGTGGAGATCATCAAGTACGTCCATCAGGACGGCCTTCGCTCGTAGTAGTATCGGGCGCAGAGGCTTGGGCATGAACCTCTCGTTTCTTATCGTCCTCCTTTACGCTTTGCCTTTTCACTTGAGCTTTCCTCAAGGTGAGGCGAACGAACAGATCGCGCTGCGCTGGCTGCACATCACCGCCGGGATCATTTGGATTGGCCTGCTCTATTTCTTTAACCTGGTCAGCTTCCCCACCCTGAAGCGGCTTGATGGACCAGTGCGCGTGAAAGTATTCGCGGAAATGATGCCGCGCGCCATGTGGTGGTTCCGCTGGTCGTCGCTGGTCACCGTGATAATGGGTCTGCGTTATTTCTGGATATTGCTCGCGGCGGATGCACGGAACGCCGGAGAGCCGTCACTTGCGTTTCGCTGGTTCGGTGAATGGCTGCTCGTTTGGCTCGTAGCCTACGCGCTGATCTATCCGTTTCAGCTGCCTGCCAAAGGCGCTCTGAATAGTCCTCTGGTGCGCGTCGTGGCCATCGGAGCGATTTCAGTCGCCGCGGCCTGGGTAGCCCTCGACCTGAACGCCAGCCCACAATCCTCGAACGCGCACTTCGCGATCAGCGTCGGCGGAGGCTTGGGCTTGATGATGCTCCTCAACACTTGGGGCGTGGTCTGGCGCGCGCAGAAAAAGCTGATTGCGTTCGCGCGGGTGGCGGCCGAGCAAGGCACGCCGATGCCGCCCGAAGCCGAACGCTTGACTCGATGGATCTTTCTAGCCTCGCGGACGGGATTCTGGATGTCTTTTCCGATGCTGTTTCTGATGGGCGCCGCCGAGCACTATCCGTTTCTGAGCGGCGTTCTAAGCTAGGCGAGCGTTTGTTAGACCGTTACTGAGCCGCTTCCAAGCGCGTTCCTTGCTCCTGAAGGTAATTGAACGCGTCTTCAATCGCGCGAGCCGAGCCTTTCGATTCGGTGGTGGAGAATTGTGGGCGGCGCCGCGGCGAAAACTTCATGGGGTCGAAGCCTCCGCGCCTCGTTCGGAATACCCATACGTACTCGCGGTGTGCGCGGTCGGCATCCGGTCCCGAGAGCAGGGCTGTGTCGATCGTCGTCAGCGGATTGAAATCGGAAAAGCCGGCACGATCTGTATGCACGGGCGTGGGCATAGCCGCATTGTAAGTGTCCGAATCGTGGGTGAAGAGAACCACGAAGTCCACACTGGCCAGGCTCGGCGCCGGGCAAATGCTCGGATACAGTTTGCGGCGATTGGCGGCCAACCATTTGAATTGCGATGGGCTAAGACCATAGGCGGAAAAGAATGTGTGGCACGCCGGGTCGGCGCTTTCGTTCTCGGGCTGCGTATCCGGATACTCGGACCCGATGGGCACTTCCACCAGGGTGCTGGCCGCCTCGGCGCGAGACGGTGTGACTATGTCGCGTATCGGGTAGGTCCTCGCAGCCCCTTCCAGTTTAGCTTCGTTGACTGGAAGGCTCGGCGCCTTGACGGACGCTGGTGCCGGCGCCAGTGTTGGCAAAGGCGGAGTCACCGCGCGCTCCGGTGCAGGTTTTGAATGCTTGGCTGATTTCGGCGGCGCGCTTGTCGCCTTGGTGTCGCTTGGCGCGGCAGGTATGGAAACCGCGCTTGGATTGACCGCGAGGGCGACTGGCATCGGAGACGCAACCGAAGCCCCAACCGACCCCGGGGCTTGGGCAGGAAGAGGATTCGCTGCGCCAGTGGGCGTGGGGGCAGGCGCCGCGACGGGCGCGGGCGTCGATTCGGTCGCGATGGTCGAGGGATGACTCGCCTCCGCTACCACGGGCTTCGACGGAGCAGCTGGCCAGGGTGGCGGGGGTGCGCTGGTCGGTTTTGCGTTGCTCGCTACGACAGAGGCTGGAGCTGTGCTGGAATTAGCTACAAGAACGGCTGGCGCAGGAGCCGGAACGGAAATCGGGGCCGGAGCCGAATTCGTAGCGACCACCGGAGCCGTAGCGATCGTCGGCGCGACCGCTGCGGGGGGTTGACTACTGGCGGCAGCTACCTGCTGTTGTGGCGGCGCGGCTGACAATGACGCCGAAGGCGCTGGATTGTCCGGATTCGTAGGCGTCGAAATCGCAGGAGATGACTTTGCCGCCCCGCGCGCCCTTCTAGCCGCAGCCGCCAGCGATGTTTCACCACCACTAGACGGCGCGGGGCCCGCACTCGCTGCTACGATCTTGTCATCGGGATCCGGCAAAGGCGGAAGATCCGGAAGCGCGCTGTCTGGCACATATCCTTCGACTCCGTTCGCGTTGCGAATCTTTACATAGCCCTTCACTCGCGAAACGATTTCCACGCTTTCTCCACACTTCAGCCGCGCTCCGATATCGAAACTTGTCAGCGTGTCATACACCCACACGCGATCCTGGTTCACTCCGCACCTGAGTTGATCCTTGTCGCCTGCAAACACCGGCACCGCCAGCCAAAGCCCCAGGAGTGGAAAAAGATATCGCCACGGTCTATTCATTAATTGCCCCCAGCGTAAGGATCGGAAGGGTGAAGTGCGCACGGAGTCCGTCGAGCGAAACAAAGAGGTTGAGGAACTCGCCGCGACACCAAGATGTCTGCCAAGCCCCAGATTGGCATGCGCAACTATGTCTCGTAGGTCTGTAGGTCACAACTGACCGGACGTACAGAATTGGGCCAAGGACCGCGAGCGCTAGGAACTTCGCCTTAGGACCGCCAGCGAAGGGTTACCGGAACCGGAAGCGGATGCCGTAACGGCTCGCCGGTACGCTGCGATTCCAAGTACGCTGCCTTTAACTCGAAGTACCAGCGGGCTTGGCGATCCGCGTCGTCCACCAGCATCATGCGGTCTTCGTACGCAAGCCCCAGGGACTGCTTCTTGATCACCTCGGTGTCCTGCCGTATGAAACGCGGGCCAAGTACCTCGATGATGAATCTCACTACCGGGAACCACGGCAGGATGTTCCAGGCCGCAACAAAATCCAACCGGCAGAGATCGCGCCGCACCGGGGTTACTGTCGTCCGGCTGGATAGCCAGTAGCGTCCCGCGCGAATTTGCTCAAAGCGCTGGTTGGGCAAAACGAAATCAATCGTGGTGGTAGCGGGCTCGCCGGTGATCCACTTCAACAACTTATAGGGCGCGCTGTTCGCTGAAGGCGCGTGAGGACTCATGCGGAATCCGTTCGGGATGGGCTCGAATTGCTTGGCTTTGTCTCGAATGCTGTGGCGGGTGCGCCACCACCAGGCCTGATGCACGAAAGGCCCGTGCGCCGGATCCATCAGCCCAATGATGCCGTGATCGACGCTGCAGGGCAGTTCCGCCGCCAGATGGGCAATCTTGTACCGCTCGCTGAAGGTCGGTAATTCGGGCGCGGGCGGCGCATCCGTAGCGGCGGGACGGCCTTCGGGATTGCTCGCGAAGACCCAGATATAGCCATCACGTTCCTCGCAAGCGAAACTGCCGGCATAGATTCGCTCGGGCTTGAGTTTGGAGTCGGCCATGAGCGATGGAATGTGCTGGCATTGGCCGGTATGCGCGTCGAATTGCCATCCATGGTAGGCACACTCAACAGTTTTCCCATCGGACGCACCAAATGAAAGAGGAAATGCGCGGTGTGGGCAGGCATCTCGCAGCGCAAACGGTTTCCCGGCGGAATCGCGGCCTAGCACCAGGGGAATCTCGAGCAACTGGGCGCGTTCGAGTTTTCGCCCGCGCACCCGCTCGCTACGCAATGCCGGATACCAGAATCCCCAAAGGAATTCGCTGTCGCCCGGTTTCGAGACGCCCGGCTTTGAGACATCAGATCTTTGAACGGAGGGTTCGCTCATGCGCGAGCGAGTATCGTAGTACACGCCTTGCCCCAGCGGCAAAGAAGATGACTCGCCCTCCGGTCACTCCGCGCGGGCGAAGAGCGGCCGAAATTCAGTGCAGTACTTTCGTACCTGTTGAAATTAGACCTAGCGACCTATCGACGCCGCTCGACCCCGGAGGCACAATCGCTGTGGATTCGAGATGTGACGCCGAGCTTAGTCGAGGAAGGGCAACCTTCACGGTGGCAGGCGATAACGTTCTCGAATTTCTGCATCCTCAACCTCTGTGCCCCCGAGCGGCCGGCACCCCCACCGGCCGCTCACTTTTTTGCTCCGAGCGCCCGCTTCGATCCGTCGGTGGAGACTGCGCATCGTCTGAAGAAAACACAGAAACCGAGCCCGCGCTTAGCGAGGTCTTCCGAGTGGCCGGTAACGCGCCAGCGGCCGCGCGCGCATGCGAAAGTGCGGCGAGAGTGGCGGGGGGACGTTGTGCAGGGCTGATCCACAATGGCCGCAGGTTTCAGGACCCGTGGCGGATTCCATCCGCAACCATTGGCCCCTGGCGGAGCATTCTGGGTTGAGGCACTGTACGGTCCAGCCGGAGAGATAAACCATTGGTCACCTCGCAAACGCAACCGGCGGAGAAATCCGCCGAAGTATTCAAAATGACTGCAGGGGAGCCCCGTATGACGGTGCGATTGTGCGGCGGGAACTCTAGTACGTCAACAGAAATCTATACAATTGGTAGGGGTACATATGCTGGCTCACGATAGGGTGTTCAAACGATACCAAAGCCGCTACTTGGCGCCCCCATCGCTCGCAGCGCCTGAAGAAGCGATTTGCGCTTGTAAATCATCCGCGTGCTTTTGCGCGTCGGAAAGTTCCTGCAGTTTGGCTTCGAGTTGCGCTTTCTCATCGTCCAGCGCCGCCCCGCCCGCTTTGTCTGCCGCGTAGTCTGGCTTGCCGTAGTAGCTCTGCCGATCCAGATCGTACTTGCGCTGCAAAACGTCGAGATCGGTCTTCAGGCTCTCGACGTGCTGCTTTGCCGATTCCAGATTTCCCTGCAGAGCCGCTCGTTGTTCTTTGCTAAGTGTCGCGGCATTAGTCGAAGTAGCCGGGGCGCTCTTGCTTTGGTCGCCGGCCTCGCCAGCTGGAGGAACAGTTGCCGCCGCGCTTGCGCCTTGGTCCGAGGCCGGAGCGGGCGTTTGCCCAATTACGTTGATGGTTCCGGTGGGCATATGGTCGTTGTCCCAGACCTTGGCCGGCTTGCTCTGGATCTTCTTCTGCGCTTGCGCTTTGCGCGCGGCCGCCGCGAGAGAGTCTCCCTGCTGCTGATCTGTCGTCGCCTCGCTCTGCTGTGGGCCAGCGACCGCAATGTGCAGTGGGAAAATGAGCGACGCGATCAGAACCAACGGGGCGATTTTCATCGGTACCTCCTTCGGCCAGCGAGGACTTCTCTACCATGTTATGCGCGGTCGCACTTGCTGCGCAAACCGCGCCACGCGCCGCATCCTAAAGATAACCGTCCGTACGGGCAGTCTGCTAACCCCGAGGGCAAACTTGCGTCTGAGGCATTGGCGCGGGATACTCTGGCCGTCGTTCAGGTCCTCGAAGAGACAAAATGAAGAGGCTCTTACTCGCTGTCGCCGCTCTCCTTCTCGGAGCTTGCCTGATCCCCGCGAGCAGCCCAGCCCAAGCGCCGCCAGGACCCATTTCTCCGCCGCCCGGGTCAACCGCGGACCAATCTCCGGTACCTTCTGCACAGCCTTCCGAATCAACCCAGCGTCACGTAACCGAATACACTCTTCCCCCTGACCTATACAAGAAGGCCCATGACCTCGCTCAAATTCGCCTGGCCTTCGCACTCATCGTGCCGCTTTATGGCCTTGCGGTTTTGTGGCTGGTTCTGCAGTGGAAGTCTGCGGCGCTGTACCGCAGTTGGGCGGAGAGATCGTCGTCCCGACGATTCTTGCAGGCGCTGATTTTCGCTCCCTTGTTTATCTTGACGGTCGATATTCTGTCACTGCCCATTGGCATCTTCGAGAATTGGATCGAGCGTAAATACGGCTTATCGGTGCAGGGCTGGCCGTCCTGGACGTGGGATTGGACCAAAGGCGAACTCGTTTCCGTGATTACCGGAACGATTGCGATCATGATCTTGTTCGCCGTCATGCGCAAAAGCCCTCGCCGCTGGTGGTTCTATTTCTGGCTGGTGTCGTTACCGCTGGGTGTCTTCCTGATCTTCCTCCAGCCGCTGGTGATCGATCCTCTGTTCCACAAGTTTGAGCCGTTAACGCAAAAAGATGCGCCCCTGGTGGCGTCGCTCGAGCAGATGGTCGAGCGCGCCGGGGAAAATATTCCGCCCGAGCGGATGTTCTGGATGGGCGCCGCCGAGAAATCGACCGAGCTGAACGCTTACGTAACCGGGCTGGGCGGCTCCAAACGCATCGTCGTATGGGACAACACCATCTCCAAGCTGACTACGTCCCAGATTGTGTTCGTAGCCGGCCACGAGATGGGCCACTACGTTCTGCATCACATTCCCAAAGAGCTGGCCATCTTTGCGGTGGGATTCTTCGTGCTGTTTTATCTCGGTTATCGTTCGCTCGGCTGGCTGCTGGCGCTCCGTGGGGCGCAGTGGAATATTCGCGGTGTGGATGACTGGGCTTCTCTTCCCGCTTTACTGCTGCTACTCGGCATGTTCTCCTTCGTCGTGACTCCTATCTCAAACGCCATTAGCCGGCATTTCGAACACCAGGCGGATCAGTACGGACTCGAAGTCACGCACGGCCTGACGCCGGATTCCGGACAGGTGGCGGCGCAGGCGTTCCAAATCCTAGGTGAAATCAATCTCTCGGATCCAACACCGACCCGTCTGGACATCGTTTTGACCTACGACCACCCGTCGATTCCCGATCGCATTCGCTTCAGCCTGACATACGCTCCCTGGGCTAATGGCGGCCAGGGAGAATTCGTTCACTAAGAAACAGTCGCCGGGACTCTGGACGCTGCGTGTTCGTGCAGCGTCATGTGGATTCCGTGCCGGGGCCGCAGGGTGACCAGCGGTTCCGTCGCGACGATTTGCCCGGGCACCAGGCGGAACTGGAAGCGCTGCGCCAGCATTCCGGTCACAATGGCCGCTTCCATCAGCGCAAAGCCTTGCCCGATGCACCGCCGCGCGCCATCGCCGAAGGGATAGTAAGCGCCAGGCGGCAACCGGCTCGCCAGTCCATCCAGCCAACGTTCCGGCCGAAACGCCTCTGGGTCGTCGAAAAACCGCGGGTCGCGGTGCGACACCCATTGCGACATCACGATAGTGGTGCCGGGCGTGAATTCATATCCGCCGATTTGGACTGGCTCAATCACCTCGCGCGCCATTATGTATGCGGGAGGATACAGCCGCAGAATCTCATTCATCAGCGCCTGCAAATACACCAGCTTGCCGAAGTCGGCGGCTTGCGGATCGCGGCCTCCGAGAACTTTGTGCAGCTCTTCTTGCAGCTTTTCTTCCGCCGCGGGATTATTGCTCAGTGCGTACCAGGTCCACGCCAGCATTTGCGCCGTAGTCTCGTGCCCGGCAACGAAAAGGGTGATGGCTTCATCGTGCAACTGCTGTGCGGTCATTTGAGTGCCGTCTTCGTCCATGGCGCTCATCAGCAGGGCCAGCAGATCGTTGTGATGATGCGAATTTTTCTCCGCCTGCCGCTCCGCGATAATTCTGTAGATGATGGAATCGATAAACTCCAGTTCCCGCGTGGCGCGCCTGTTCCGCGGCGTCGGCCAATCCTGCGGAATCTGGAGGGGCAGCCTCTGACGGCGCATGGAATAGCGCATCAAGAAGATCATCGCTTCGCCAACCTGATGGGCTTCTCCCGGAAGCGACGTGCCGAACAGGGTCTTGACGGCAATGTCCAGCGTAAGCGCCATCATTTCTTGCGCCATATTGCGCTGATCTCTATCCCGCCAACTGCTGATGTGTGTCCGGCACAGATCCACCATGGTCGCCGCGTATTCCGGGATTCGGCTGCGGTGGAAGGCGGGCTGCTCGAGGCGCCGCTGCCGCCGCCAGAAATCCCCTTCGCTGATCAGCAGCCCGTTCCCGAGCATGCGTCCGGTAATTCTTCGCGTGAGTTCGCTTTTGTGGAATTTGCTGTGCTGGGTCACCAGAACCTGATTCACAAAATCGGGATGGCTCAGCAGAATGCGCTCCTGCATCATGACGCAGAAGCGCGCCACATCCCCGTAGTCTCGCGCATAGCGCCGCAGGCCCGCGAGCGGATCACGACGCAAGTCGAATGCCACGCCGACCACCGGCATCCCCTTCGGACCTGGCGGAAGCCGTTTACCCGTTACGCCCATGACCGAGTTTCCTTTGGCAATGTCTTCACTCCACGGTTGATCATTCTACCGCTCCCCTACCGTTTTCGTGCGAGGCCAGAGTCGCGGTAAGATACGTGTTGGCCCGCTGCCGCGAAGAAAAGAGAATCTCGTGCACATCGAAAAACCAGAGTGGCTGCTGCAAACCGAGGGTATCTTCGACTCCCTGAACGAAGGTGTGCTGGTTTCCGACGATTGCCACACCATTCTGTATATCAATAGCTGTCTCGAAGAGATGATCGGACTGCCCGCTGGCGAAGTCGCTGGGCGCAATTCCTCCGATTTCTACTCCGACGCGGAACTCGCCGTAATGGAACGGCAAATCGAAATCTCCGAACAAGTGGGACGCACTCGCTTCGAATTTTTCCTTCCGCAAAAGGACGGCACACGCCTTCCCGTGATCATCAGCACCCGCCGCCAGGAGGATCCCGAAGGCCGCCAGTTTTCCATCGTCACCTTCACCGATATCTCCGATCAAAAGCGGGCCGAAGCGAAGCTGCGCGAAGCCAACACCGCACTGGAGGAGCGCCAGCGCGAAATCGAGGAGGATCTCGCGCTCGCCGCTCGTGTGCAGCAAAGTCTGGCGCCCAAGTCTATCGTCTGGGGAGGCTTGCGCATCGACACTTATTTTCATCCCGTGCGCACGATCGGCGGCGATTTCGGCCTGGTGAATCCCGTAGGCGACGATCGTCTCGACCTGCTCGTCTGCGACGTGTCCGGACATGGCATTGGCTCGGCGCTGGTGGCCAATCGCCTGTACACCGAAGTTCTAGCGGAATTCGCCAATAACCACTCTCTCGGCGAGGCCATGCGCGGCCTGAACAGCTTCGTCATGCGCAGCATTGGCGGCTCGGCGTTTATGTTTACTATGGCTGCGGCCAGATTCGAGCGCGATGGCAAGAACATGATCTTCGCAGGAGCGGGTCATCCCCCGGCAATGATCGTCACCCCAGGCCGCGAGCCGCGCCTTCTGGAATCGATGAACATGGTGCTCGGCGCGCTCCCCGGCGCCGGCGGCGAAGCTGATCTCGTGGTGCCGCTTGAGCGTGGCGACCGTGTAGTGCTTTACACGGACGGCTTTAGTGAGGTCTTCGACTTAGAAGGCGAGATGCTCGGGATTCCCGGCGTACAGAAGATCGTTCGCGAAGCAGCGCTTCTCCCGTTTACCGAAATGAAGCAGGAAATCCTGAGCCGCGTGGCGGAGTGGCGCGAAGGTCCGCCTTCCGATGATATGTCCCTGGTTCTCCTCGAGGTCCTTTAGCAATTCCCCATGGACCCGTTAACCCACGGGATCACGGGCGCACTTCTCGGCAAGGGGTTTCTTTCCGGACGCAATGAGCGGGTCGCAATTTTCGCAGCCACTTTCGGAGCCGTGTTCCCGGATATCGACACCGTCGCCGAGTTCTTTTCCCGCGATCCCCTCGCTATCGTCAAATATCATCGCGCCATTACACATTCCTTCGTAGCGCTCCCTTTCTTTGCAATGCTGCTTGCGTTCCTTACTCCTCCAGCGCTCGCTTTCCTGAAGCGCCACTATCCGCAACTTCGCGGCCTCGAATCGCCCTCGCGCTCCATGCTTGCAGTAATCTATGGCGTCGGTATCGCCAGCCACATTCTTCTCGACGGCATGACCTCTTTCGGCACTCGCATGTGGTATCCGATTTCGAGCAGACGCGTCGCCTGGGACCTGCTCTTTATCATTGATCTCGCCTTTACAAGCATTGTGTTGCTGCCCCAGATAATCGCTTGGGTCTACCAGCATCCAGAAAAAAGCCTCGGGCGCACCGCGCGAATGTGGATTCTCTTTACGATTGGCGCTGTCTTGGGATGGCTCGCAGCCCGCGCTGCGGGCTATCCATTCCATTTCTGGATCGTCATCCTCGCCAGCGCCCTCTTTGCGGTCCTATTCCTCGCACCAGCTGTGCGCGGTTGGGGCTTCCGCGTGTCACGGGCCGATTGGTGCGTGAGTGGCACGGTTGTCATGGTCGGGTACATTTTTGTCTGCGCCCTCGGGCATCACATGGCCATCACGCGCGCCAAAACCTTCACCGACTCGCATGGAATTACCGCCGAGCGCGTAGCGGCGCTGCCGATTCCGCCCTCTCTACTCGACTGGGGCGATGCCATCCGTACAGCGGATGGCGTTTACGAAGGCCATTTTGATCTGCGCAACCCGCAGCCTCCAACGTTCAATTTCATTCGAGATTCTGATCCCGACCTCTACATCGCCCGCGCCTTCCAAATGCCTAACGTGCGGCTTTACTGGCAATTTGCACGCTTCCCGTCAATCCATAGCTTTGCAGTGGGCGATGTTCATGTCGTCCAATTGGGGGAGAATCGCTTTCCCGACGGCCGCCGCGGGCCGCAGCCTTTCACCTACCAGGTCACCTTTGACCCAGCCGGTAATCTGCTCGGCCAGGGCTGGTTGCGGAGCGGCCTGATGCCTACTCCCGCCAACCAGGAATCAGGTCGATAGGAGTCACAAGCCTGTTAAAAGTCATACGTGAGTAACGAATTTTTCATGTCGATGTGAGGATTCCGACGTATTATAAGCGCTTGCGGTCAGGCCTATCCCCATGGCGAGCGTAATCCCCGACGTTGGTGTTGACGAGCATTCCACGCCGGCACGGGTGCCTGAGGCCAAGCGTCCCTATCCCGGAGCGCTGGTCGTCGTCGAGGGCATCGACGGATCGGGGAAAAGCACGCAGCTCTACCTTCTGAAGCGGTGGCTGGAGATTGGCGGCTACCGCATCCATTTCACGGAGTGGAACTCTTCGCCGCTGGTGAAATCGGCGACGCGGCGGGGGAAGCAGCGCCGCCTGCTGACACCTACTACCTTTTCGCTGCTGCACGCCGCCGATTTCGCGGATCGCTGCGAGCGGCAAATCCTGCCCCTTCTCCACGGCGGCTACCTGGTGTTGGCGGACCGCTACGTGTATACGGCGTTCGCGCGCGATGCGGCCCGCGGCTGCGCGCCACGCTGGCTCCGCAACCTCTACAGCTTCGCGCCGGTGCCGGATATTACCTTTTATTTTCGGGCTCCGCTCGATGTGGCCGTGAACCGTATTGTGGCCGGGCGCCCGAAACTGAAATATTACGAAGCCGGCATGGACCTGGGAATTTCGCTCGACCGCGCGGAAAGCTTCCGCATCTTCCAGGAACGCATCTTGAATAATTACGATCAGATGGTCGAGACCGATCATTTCGTGCTGATGGATGGAACGGTACGCGTGAACAAGCTGCAGAAACTGATGCGGGGACTGCTGGGAGAGCGTATCGACTTACCGCATTTCGCACCGAAGAAAAAATGAAGAGCGCGCGATCCCAATCCGGAAGCATCGTTCCGCCGAACGGCAGGCCCGCCAAACCCAACGGCAAGGTCAGCCGCGGGGCCGATCGTGAGACCGGTGGCGCCACGGGAGGCGCGGCAAAAAAGAAAAACGGAAGCGGTGCGGTTGCCAGCCGCTTCTACGGCAA
>Ga0302326_10006643_pt1 | contig 25906 bp, 19 predicted proteins | sample Palsa_T0_3_FD_202264 | JGI IMG/M metagenome (GOLD analysis project Ga0302326, IMG submission 202264) | Peat permafrost microbial communities from Stordalen Mire near Abisko, Sweden - Palsa_T0_3 | ecosystem: Environmental > Terrestrial > Soil > Palsa > Peat permafrost | place: Sweden: Abisko... | reverse complement strand
GAGACCGAACATGCTTGATATCACGCACGCAGAGAGCGTGTTGTCTGCGCGGAGGTTAATGCGTCCCGCACGATTCGGGTTTGTCGGCGCACTCCTCGGCAAGGCATTGGCAATCGGCTACAAGCTCGCGGGGAAGGACGTATACGACAATTTCCTTCTTGAGAGGGTGCTCGGTGTGCCCTTTCTTGTCACGCCGAGCGTGTTCAATCCGAAATCAACGCGCAGCGGAGCGTTCTTCGCGTCGCGGCTTGATTTGGCGCTCGTGGGAAGCGGCGCAGAAGTACTCGACATGGGCACGGGCTCGGGAGTGTGCGCGGTGTTTGCCGCCCGTCACGCGCGCCGCGTCGTCGCGGTGGATATCAACGCGGCCGCCGTTCGCTGCGCCGGCATCAACGTGCTCCTGAATCATCTGGAGGACAAGATCGACTTGCGGCACGGCGATCTGTTCGCCCCCGTGGGGACAGAGCGCTTCGACCTCATACTCTTCAACCCGCCGTTTCTGCGCGGGACGCCGCGCGATGACCGCGATCGCGCGTGGCGCGCGAGTGACGTCGCGGAGCGCTTTGCGGCGGGCCTCGGCGCTCACCTGAAGCCTGGGGGATCCGCACTCGTGGTGTTGTCGAGCTTTGGTGATGCGGCGGCTTTTCTCGATGAGTTTTGCAGGCATGATTTTGCAATTTCAATGTTGGCCGAGCGCCACTTTGTCAATGAGAGGTTGGCGATTTTCCGCATCACACCACCGAGTACGCGGAGGGCGCCATGATCGCTGCACCGACTGCAGGGGTTGGCGCTGTGGCGCCTGCGTCAACGAAGGACCGCCGGCTCAAGATCGTGCTCTATAATCCGCAGGCGGTCTTTTTCACAATGCCGCTCGCTCTGCTCGCCATCGGCTCCGAGCTCGACCCGGAGGTCTACGAGGTCGTGACGATCGACGGCCGTCTGGATCCGGACGCGGAAAACACCGTTCTGTCGCACATCGATTCGGCGTTGTGTCTGGGAGTGACAGTACTCACGGGGGCCCCGATCTCTGACGCACTACAAATATCGCGCGCAGCCAAGCGGGCGCGGCCGGATGTGCCGGTCGTATGGGGCGGTTGGCACCCATCGATGTTCGCGCGTGAGTGCTTGCTCGAGCATTGCGTTGACGTTTCCGTGCGTGGTCAGGGCGAAGAGACCTTTGCAGAAATCGTCCGTCGTCTCGCCGAAGGCCGCACGCTGGACGGCTGTGCCGGGTGTACCGTGCGGCTCGCCGACGGAACCATCCACGAGAATCCGTCGCGGCCATTGGCGTCGGTCGACAAATTCCGCGCGCACGACTATGGGCTGATTCCGGTCGAGCGCTATTTCGAGCTCAAAGGCAAGCGGCAGATCGACTACATCTCATCGCAGGGATGCAACTTCCGGTGCGCATTCTGCTCGGACCCGTTCGTCTATGGCCGCAAGTGGGTCGGGCTCGAGCCGACGCGGATGGCGCTGCACTTGAAGGAGCTGTGGGACCGGTACCATTTCGATGACGTCAACTTCCAGGACGAGACGTTCTTCACGCAGCGCGACCGTGTCCAGGCGCTGGCAGACCGCATCATCGAATCCGGCATGAAGATTACGTGGGCGGCGACGATGCGGGCTGACCAGGGGGTTCGCATGCCGGAGGAGGTCTGGGCGCGATGCAAGGAGTCTGGATTGCGCCGGCTCCTGGTCGGCGTTGAGTCCGGTTCCAATGAGATGCTGAAGCGCATCCGCAAGGACATCAAGATTGAACAGGTGTTTCACACCGCTGCCATGATGCTCAAGTACGAAATCGCCGGTCATTTTCCCTTTATCGTCGGTTTCCCCGACGAAAGTGACGCAAGCATCCAGGCAACGCTTGATTGTGCGAAGAAACTGCGCTCGTTGAGTCCGGATTTCCTCACTCCCATCTTCTATTTCAAGCCCTACCCCGGGAGCGAACTTGTCATCGAAGCCGTGGCCCGCGGCTTTCGGCTGCCGCAGACACTCGAGGCGTGGGCGCAGTTTGACTACGTCGCAGGAGAGCCGGGCCCCTGGGTCTCGCCTGAGAAGTTCAAGCTCATCGAGCGCTTTAAGTTTTTTCACGAGCTGGCGTGGAAGCGGGTGTCTCCTGCCAAGAAAATCCTGCAGCGGCTCGCGCGCTATCGCTGCACCCAGGACGAGTACCGTTGGCCTGTTGAGATGCTGCTGACACGCTGGGTTCTCCCCGCGCAGAGGCTGTCATGATCGCAGCGCAGCGGATTCTGCTCGTCAATCCGACGATCACGTCGCGCCCCCATGCGCGATTCCCGCTCGCGATCCTGAGCCTGTCCGCAGCGCTTGAGGGCAAGTACCCGTCGACCATCCTGGACGGCAACATCGATCGCGATTTTATCGCCACAGCGTTGCGCGCTGTTGATGACGGGCCCGTCGGCGCCGTAGGCGTGACGGTCATGGGGGGGCCGCAGCTCACCTCGGCTATCGCGGTCTCAAAGGCCATCCGCGCGCAAAGGCCGTCGGTGCCCATCATCTGGGGCGGCGCTTTCCCGACCGTCCGTCCGGATGCGGCGGTGGCTGCGCCGTACGTCGACTACGCCGTGAGGGGTCAGGGCGAAAGCACGATTATCGAGCTTCTGGATGCACTCTCAAGCCGCGAGCATCAGAGGCTGGAGTCGATTCGCGGGCTCTCCTGGCGCCGCGATGGCGAGACTGTGCATAACAAGGACCGCGTGTTCTCCGCTGCCAGCCTCGCCACCATGCTCCCCTACCACAATCTGGAGAATCCGCGGCAGTATCTGCCCGCGACTTATCTCGGCAAGCGCACCGCCGGTTATCAGGCGGCGCTCGGTTGCCGCTTCCGCTGCACATTCTGCGGAGTCGCAACGATGTTTCGCGGCAAAATGGCGTTGCCGCCCGCGCAGCGGCTCGAACAGGATCTTGGGTTTTTTCGCGACCACCTCGGCGCGGACTCGATCCAGTTCTACGATCACAACTTTTTCGATCGCGAAGTGGACATGGTGCCGCTTCTCGAAGTGATGGCCAATTTTCAAATGCCCTGGTGGTGCTTCGCACGCTCCGACGCTCTGGCGAATCTATCGGAGCGCTCCTGGGCGCTCGTCAAAAAGAGCCGCCTGCGCATGGCATACATCGGCGCGGAGTCGCCGAGCGACTGGCTGCTGCACGACATCCGCAAAGGCACTCGTTCCGACCAGACGATGGTGGCGATAGAACAATGCCGCAGCCACGGCGTGGTGCCGGAGTTGTCTTTTATGTTGGCGCCGCCGCAGGACCCCGAGGGTGAGACGGAGAAAACCTTCGAGTTCATCCGCCTGATCAAGCGGCTGCATCCCCCCACAGAGGTCATGATTTACGTCTATACGCCGTTGCCGCGGTACCAGGATGTGACGGACGCGGCTCATGCACGCACGGCGGCCGAGTTTCGCGATTGCGCAGGCCGACCGATTGTGTTTCCGCGCACCGCAGATGAATGGGCTCAGCCGCAATGGCTCGCCTACTGGTGCCACAAGGATGCACCTTGGCTCTCCGCGCGCCTGCGGCGGCGCATCGTCGACTTCACGACCGTACTGGGATGCCGATTCCCGACCATCATGGACATCAGCGCTTCTTCGTGGGGTAAATCCACCCTGCGGACGCTCGCGTCATGGCGCTATCGATACCAAAAATACGACCACCCGTGGGAGCTGCGCGTTTCCAGAAAACTTGTCCGTCATTGGGACCCGCGTGTCATGAGCCTGTGACGATCATGCCGCGCCCGCTGCTGCACGTCGTCCAGATCAGCTTCTTCAACGACCCCGCAGGTCGCGCGCCCGCGCAGCTTCTGGAGGCGTGGCCGTCTCTCGTCGACGTCGCCGACGCCGCCTTGCAGGCCGGCGTTCGCGTATCGGTCGTCCAGGCATGCCTACATCCGCAGCAAGTCGAGCACCATGGCGTGCGCTATTACTTCCTGCCGTTCGGTCACACTGCGCCGGCGCGCGGACACAGCAGCCCCCTCTGCGAATTGCTGCGCACGCTCGCCCCAGATGTTCTGCATGTGCACGGCCTCGGCTTTCCCCGGGACGTGCTCGCGCTGGCCGCAATGCTTCCGAACGTCCCCATCGTCCTGCAGGATCATGCGAACCGGGTACCGCGACCATGGCGGCGCGGAGCGTGGCGGCGCGGCATGGCGGTCGCGGCGGGCATCGCGTTTTGCGCAATCGAGCAGGCGCAGCCATTTGTAGAAGCCCGCCTGGTTGACTCGAAAACGCACCTCTATGCCATTCCTGAATCCACGAGTCGATTTACGCTTGCCGATCAGGAGGACGCGCGCCGCGCGACCAACGTCAGCGGTGACCCCGCTGTACTGTGGGTTGGGCACCTGGACGTCAACAAAGACCCGCTCACGGTTCTGGCCGGGATCAGTGACGCGGCGCGATTGCGGCCGCGGTTGCAGCTGTATTGCTGCTTCGGCGTGGCGCCGCTCCTGCGCGAAGTTCAGGATCGTATCGCAGCGGATTCGCTGCTCCGCGACCGGGTGCATCTCCTAGGGCGAGTACCGCACGAGAGAATTGAGCAACTGATGCGGGCGGCCGATGTATTCGTGCTCGGCAGCCATCGCGAGGGCAGCGGTTTCTCTCTCATCGAGGCGCTCGCCTGCGGATTGCCCCCGGTTGTCACAGATATCCCCTCTTTTCGTGCCCTTACGGGAGCTGGGGCGGTGGGGATGCTGTGGCCGTGTGACAATCCGCACGCGCTATGCGCGGCGTTACTGTCGGTCACGGCGCGGCTGGGCCCCGCGATGCGTGCCGCGGTGCGCGCGCACTTCGAGAGTGAATTGTCGTTTGCAGCACTGGGTTTGAAACTTGCCGCGATGTATCACGACTTGGTCGAGCGCACGCCGAGCGCCGCGGTTTCTGCGCGCCATGCGCAGCACAGCGCGCCGCTGCGGGCGTCCTGAGGAAGAGCTGGCATGTCGCCGGCAGTGTCGATCATCCTGCCCACCTTCGATCGCCTGGCGTTCCTGCCGGCCGCGATTGCATCGGCATTCGCACAGACCTTCACGGACTGGGAATTGATTGTCGCGGACGATGGCTCGAGCGCCGACACGAGAGCCTACCTGAAGACACTTGATGATCCGCCGCGCGTCAGAGTCATCTGGCTATCGCACAGCGGCAGGCCTTCGGTAGTGCGCAATGCCGCGCTGCGCGCAGCGCAGGGTGAGTTTGTCGCTTTTCTGGACTCCGACGATATCTGGCTGCCGAAGAAGCTCGAAACCCAGATTGCATCGCTGCGGCGTCATGCGCAGCGCAAATGGAGTTACACGCGGTTTGATCTCGTAGGCGCAGCCGGCAACCCGAGCGCCTCGGCCGCCGAGAGAAACTGGCCGGCGCCGAGTGGCTGGATCCTGGAGAAACTGCTGACAGGGGGAACCGTCATCGCTCTACCGAGCGTCGTAGTATCAAGGCAGCTCCTGCAGGCGCTCGGGGCGTTCGACGAGGAACTGGTCATGAGCGAAGACGACGAGCTGTGGCTGCGGTTGGCGGCGCACAGTGAAATCGACGGCATCGACGAACCGCTCACGCATGTCCGGCGCCACGGGGAGCACTCAGGAAGCGACATCATCGCCTGGCAGGATCGCAGGCGGCTATTTGAGAAAGCATTGCGTGCCAACTACGGCGCTCGCGTTGATGCCATATTGCGCAAGCTGCGCGCCGATACTTCCGTGGGACTAGCGAGAAGCCACGCCGTCTCGGGAAACCGCCTCCGCGCTCTGTCTACCCTTGCCTCGAGCGCACGGTGCGACTGGCGCTATCCGCATTGGTGGCTCGGCGCCCTGACGACGACGCTGCGGGCATTTGCACCGCCGGTGCTGCGCAGAGTGGTTCGCAGGTATCGAAGCCTCCGCCGCGTTCAAGGGCCATCGCAGGCGTGACTGCATGACAGCGCCTGCCGTGACAACGCCGCTCGTCTCAGTCGTTCTGCCGACGTTCAATCGCTTGAAATTTGTGCGGCCGGCAATCGAATCCGTATTCGCGCAAACCTTTCAGGATTGGGAGCTGATCATCGCCGACGACGCCTCGGATGAGGACACCCGGGCGTACTTGAAGTCGCTCGAGATCGAGCCGCGTGTGAGAGTCATTTTGCTGCCGCATTCGGGCAATCCCGCCGCGGTGCGCAATGCCGCCGTGCACGCGGCTCGCGGCAAGTACGTCGCTTTCCTGGATTCCGATGACCAGTGGATGCCGCTCAAGCTCGAACGACAGATCGCGGGATTGCAAGCTCGCGGCGTCTGTCGCTGGAGCTACACGGGGTACGTGTGCATTGATGCGACCGGTGAGTTGCGAACAGATGCTGCGACGCATGGATGGATCCCGCATCGGGGCGCGATCCTGGAACAGCTGCTCGCGCATGCAGTAGCAATCGCGGCTAGACCGGTGGCGCCTTCAATCACCTCATACGCGTTGCCTTCGGTGTCCACCTCCTGCACGTGGAGGTGGAGACCACGAACTGCATCGGTTCGAATCAGAAGCTCTATCCGGAAGTGAAGGCGCTCATCGAGAGCCTTGGTTTTATCCAGTTGGCAACCGATCAGCCTGCCGGCGACATTCAGTTCAACGCACTGTTCATTCGCAGCGATCTAGCTGCCGGCATGCGATTTAAGGTGCGCGCGTGGCTCGCGCGCGCGCGTCTGCGCCGCCTGGCTGCCAACACGCTGCGCAAAGTGTGTCCCGCGCTTGCCTATCGCTATCGGGACCGGCAAATTCGGCTGTCCTCAATAGTCGGCAGGCGCCACTGAGCTCACGTTGGTCCCATGCCAAACGCAGAGTCGTCCGCACGCGGTGCAGTGTGCTCTTCAGTGGATGCCGCGCAGACAACCCTCGAGAGTACTCGACACGTAGCGCGCCCCCGTTGCGGACAGGTGATTGCCGTCGTAATACAACGACCTGCCGGCTACCTGCAGTGCGCAAGTTTCGGTGGGGCACAATACGTCCTTCGGGTCAACGGTGACTAGAATTCCGCGTTCCTGAAGCTTGCGCAGGTCACGTTCCACGCTGCGCGATTCCTCGAGCGCGTCCGTTCGCCTCACCGTGAGGAAGTCCGCGCTGATGCCGCGGCGGTGCGCCATTGCAAGTGCATACGGTACGGGGTACTTAGCCTCGGGGACGTCGAGCACGACGCATACGGACGGGTTGACGGCGTGCAACGCCTGCACGGTCTCCTGCAGACCACGACTGAAATTGGATTCGCCCGACGGCGCGCTGAGATCAGCCTGTGCAACCAGATCAAGGTCGGGATAGGTCCAGTGCGCATTCAACACGACTACGGCCGGATCGAGTCGCCGGATCGCGCGGACCATCGCACCATTGAAGTCCGAACAGGCACCCGCAGCGCGTTCCTCCACGTTCCTGCTCGCAACGCCAAGCAACGGCCGGCACGACGAGTGCGCTGCGAAGTAGAGGTGCACCGGCTTGACAGCGGCCAGTGCATCGTACGCCGGCAGCAGCGCGAGCGCGTGACTGTCGCCCCAGACGACGACCCTCGGCAAATCGCCCCCGGTGGGTCCGTAGCGGCACAGCTCGCCGGACTCGATCTGGCTCAAGGATAAGGTCATGCAGCGTTGCGCATCTTTGTGGAGCACGTCACTTTCTGACAGGAGTCGCACGTCGGGCGCAAACCGCCATGGAAATCCGTCTGACTCCCAAAGCAGTCCACCGCTGCCCCCGATCGCAAGCGTTGTGTAGCCCGCCGCAGTCAGGAACGCGCGGGAGGTCTTGAGAGCCGCTCTGTGGCGTATCGGCTTCTCGATCAAGATCCAGCTCGCGATCGCCGTCAGATAGATGGCGACCAGCAGCACGGCACATTGCACGGCGGTCAGCGGCTGGATGTTGTAGTAGGTGTAATACGTCAGAATCGGCACGTGCCACAGATAAAGCGAATACGAGATCAACCCCGTGAAGACCAGCGGTCGCAAGGACAGGAACCGCCCGGCTAAAGTGCGCCGCCCGCGCCCCGCTGTAATCAACCCCGCCGCTGCCAGACAGGGGGCAAGCGCGTAGAGACCCGGATATCTCATCGTGGGCTCATACAGGTAAACGACCGACGCCAGCACGATCAGGCTCGCAGCGGCCAGGAATTCGTCAACGATCCGGCTCCTGAGCCCGCGCGCAGCGCCGCGGGCCAGCAACGCTCCTAACAGGAGCTCCCAACCTCTGGAGGGCGCAAAGTAGAAGTTCACCGACGGTTTGTTGAAGGAGCCCCAGACACACAGAGCCAGTGAGCCGACCGCAAGCGCAGTCAGCAGGCCCGGTAAGTGACGCGGCAGGTAGCGGCCGCCGATGAACAGCAGCAGCGGATAGGCGAGGTAGAACTGCTCTTCCACGGCGATCGACCACAAATGCTGCAGCGGGCTGTACGCACCGCGCGCCTCGAAATAGCCGCCATCCGTCCACGCCGCGACGTTGCTGAGCAGCACAGACGTCAGGGCGAGACTCTTGCCGTATCGCACCAGATCCGACGGCAGCAGGAGCACAACGGCAACGACCGTGGCCACGATCAGGACCGCGAACAGCGCCGGGAGGATGCGTCGGGCGCGGCGGATGTAGAAATGCGCGAGTTGAGGCCCTAACGATTCACCCGCCGATGCGGCAAGTAACAGAGTGATGAGATATCCGGAGATGACAAAGAAAACATCGACGCCGACGTAGCCACCGCTGAATCCCGGCACGCCTGCATGGAAGAGCACGACAGCCACGACGCAGATGGCGCGCAGACCGTCGATGTCGGGACGATAGGCGATCGATTCGTGCACGCCTGCGCCGCGCTGCGTCCTGATATTCACCACCGTCCCTCGAGCGTCATGGCGTTCTACGGGCCCTGGAATCTCCTCGGGGAGAACGCAGGGCACGCAAGAGATCAACCGGGGCTACCCGACACGGGAGGGTCGCGCCTTGCGAACAAGAGAAACATGAAACGGCTCGTGGTCGCGCGCAGCCACGCGTGCCGACGGCCACGGCTCGTTTCGCCGTCGTCGCCCGTTTGCCGCCGCTGTGCCGGCAGTCCCCGGAAGACGCGCTCCAGTGTGAAGTAGGGGACGCTGTGCGCGGCGTAATTGGCGAGCCGCCGCCGCACGATCGGGGCTTGCGCGCCCGGCACGGAAAACTGGCCGTCGCGCCACAGGCGCAGCGCATTACGCCACCACCAGCCATACTTGAGGTCACCCACAAAGTAGGGGCTGAGTACGCTCGCGAGCACCTTGCCGTGCGGCGCGGTGAGCGCATGAAGATTCGCAAATAGCTCCTGCAGGTCAGGCACCAGGTTGAGCACGGCGAAGTTCGACGTGACCAGATCGACGCGGCGGCCGCCACCGACGCTTTTGCGGACAAGGAATTCCTGATAGGTGCCGCCATCGATCGTCACTCGCCCCGCATCGATGAGGTCCCGGCAGTGCACCACGAAGAATTCGCGCATTTTTGGATCGACGTCGTACGCCGCTACGGCAAAGCCGCGCTCGGCGTAGAACCGGGCATCTATACCCGGCCCCGCTCCGAAATCGAACAGCGCCCCGCCGGGCGGCGCAATACGCAGAACAAGTTCCTGGAACGCCACGCGGGCGCGACGATCCGATGCCAACGCGGTGATCTGCTGGACGTACTCCGCGCCAGCCAAGATCTCACGAGCTGCGCTGCCGGACATTTCTGGATCTCTCCGACGGCCAGGCTGAAATTTAGGCGGCGGCAGTCCGCGCGACGCGGCGCGAATTGCGCATGCCGTGGACTACGACAAACACGCACATCGCAGTTCTTACCCGACAGGCACGGATTGTCGATGCCACGATCCCCGTCACAATGGCGTGCAGCCGCATTTGTAAATCACACCGCTGGCGTTGCGCCGCCAGCGATTTCAAATGAAACCGTGCATCGCGCCCACCTTGTGGGCCGCCGGCGCTGGACATGGACCACGCAACGTATTCATAGTCGTGTGAATGGCAGCATATCGTATGCTGCTGCGTCTGGCACGGCGCGAAAGCACATGGCTCACAGGAACAACGTCCAGCAGTCCGATCTCCTCGACGATCCGTTTCGGGAACGCTTACCCGCAACGCGGCGCGAGCACTTGCAGTTGCTGGGGGCGCGGTTCGAGTTTGAAAGTAACAGTAGACAGCTCCTGGAGCTGGCCGATTCTGCGTACGCAGGGCTGCCGGAACACCGCTTCACGGGCCCGCCACCGCGGCTTAAGGTCCGACTCGAGTTGCTGTCTCGCCGGCGCCCGCGTACGCAGGCCGAGCCGCCGCTGCTCGGGATGCTCTCCGGCGCGGGCTTCCTGTGCGGCGCGACGGACGCGTCGAATTGCGTCGTCGTATCTCCGGCTGAGCGCGCGGCGCTCGTCGTCGTGTCGCAGGATATGCTGCGGTTTCCCTACCACACGCGCTTTGAGCTCATTGAGTTTGCGGTCTACACCTTGGCGGCGCGGGTGCAGAAACTCGTGTCCCTGCATGCGGCATGCGTTGCCAGCAAGGGCCGTGGGGCTCTGCTGATCGGTGCGAGCGGGTCGGGCAAGTCGACCGTGGCTCTGCATTGCCTGTTGCGCGGCTTTGATTTCCTCTCGGAGGACAGCGCATTTGTCGCACCGCACGGAATGCTCGCCACGGGAATCCCGAACTTTCTGCACGTTCGCCCCAACTGCCTGCGCTTCCTCGCGCGCACTGCAGATGCCGCGATGATTCGAAAGTCACCGGTCATCCGGCGGCGCAGCGGTGTCGAGAAGTTTGAGGTCGATCTGCGGCGCCCGGCCTACCGCCTTGCCGCGGCGCCACTTAAGCTGCACGCATTGATATTTCTTTCAAGAGACAGCGCAGGCAGTGGCCCGCTCTTTGTGCCACTGCGCAAGTCCAAGCTGCTCGCAAACTTGCGGGCGAGTCAGCCCTATGCTGCGAACCAACCCGAATGGGCAGCCTTTGAAAGAGGCGCGGCGTGCCTGAATGCGTTCGAGCTGCGCAGAGGGCGTCATCCGCGCGCAGCGGTTGATGCCCTGCAAGAGCTCCTCGGATCCCGAGCCCGCTAGGCAGGAGCGGCAAATGCGCATCGCGCTCGTGGTGCCGGGTGGTGTCGATCGATCAGGAGAGTATCGAGTCATTCCGGCGCTGCTCGCTTTGATTTCGCGGCTGTCGCGTCATCACGATCTGCAGGTATTCGCCCTGCGCCAGGAGGATCGCGCGTGCAGCTGGGATTTGGCGGGCGCACACGTGCACAACATCGGCTTGCCCTGGCCTTATCCGCGGGCGGTGCGCGCGATTTATGCAACCGCGCGCTCTGCCCGTTTCGATCTCGTGCATGCGATCTGGTCCGGGTCGTGCGGCCTCGTCGCGGTGGCGGCGGCCAGAATGCTGGGTATCCCAAACCTCATCCATATCGCCGGCGGGGAGCTCGTGGCGCTGCCTGAGATAGGCTACGGCGGAAGGCTCAAATGGTACGGGCGCGCGCGCGAAGCGTTAGTGCTGCGCGCCGCATCCGCCATTACGGCGGCGAGTGCGCCGACCCTGCAGATGCTGCGCGGCCTGGGTTTTGCGGCACGACGCGTGCCGCTCGGTGTCGACTTGGACACATGGCCGCCGCGTGCACCCGTACGCCGCCCTCCCGGTGGGCCGGCCCGGCTGATTCACCTAGCCAGCCTCAATCGGGTCAAAGATCAAGCAACGCTGCTGCGAGCTCTCGCTGCGCTCGTGACGTCGGGATTGGACTTTGAGATGGACATCGTGGGCGAAGATACGCTGAAAGGTGAAATGCAGGCTCTGGCAGCGCAATTGGGACTGTCCGCCAGAGTCAGGTTCCAGGGATTTCTCACACAGCGGCGGCTGCGGCCGTTGGTGGAGGCCGCTCACCTGCTGATCATATCGTCGCGTCATGAGACGGGTCCGCTGGCGGTGCTCGAGGCCGCAGTCGCGGGCGTGCCGACGGTCGGCACGGCGGTGGGGCACATTGCCGAATGGGCGCCACAGGCTGCCTTATCCGTGCCCGTCGGGGACTCTGCCGCTCTGGCGGTCTCGATCGGGACATTGCTCGCCGACGAAGAGCTGCGGCTGCGCATCGCTCGCGAGGCATTGCAGCGCGCCACCCGCGAGGATGCCGACTACACCGCCGCGCGAATGCAGGAGCTCTACGCGGAACTCACGGCTCGTTAGGCACCTTGGCCGGCTCGGGCCTGCGCGTCATCAACATCAGGAAGTGATCGCCGGCGTTGCGTAACCCCGGCCACGAACCCACGGCGTCGTCGAGCCAGCCGAGCGCTGCGGTCATTCGCGGGAAGCGCTCATACCAGGCGATGAGGTATGGCGGGGGCACGAACAGGCTCAAGGCCTGATAGCCGCTCAGCGCGAATGAGGCTGCAAATGGCGCATAGAACTCGCGCGGCCGGTAGTAGCGCGTCCAGACGGTCTGGCCGTTGAGCGTGACTGCTACCGGACCGACTGCCTGGCGAATACGGGCGCGCTCGGGTCGCCTCTTCCAGCGGTAGTACAAGACTTCCCAGGGGCAGATGCGTCCCATCACCGAAAAGATGAGCACGCCGCCGGGCCTGACGAGGCGCGCGCACTCACGGGCGACCTGCCCCAGATCCGGAGCGCAATTGAGTGGCCCGAAATTCGAGTACGCCGCGTCGAATGAATCGCTCAAGTGATGAAGTTCCTGCACCCCGAGGTGACGTGCCTCGACGCGGGAAGTCTGTGCGTAGCGCGCCGCGCGCGCCTGCGTGCGCGCGATCATCTGCGGCGACCAGTCGGTGGCGACGACCGCGCGGCCGCTGCGCGCTAGGTGCACTGCATCGATCCCGGTACCGCAGCCGAGATCGAGCAGCCGAGCGTGCTGTGAGCAGTTCGCATCGATCACGCGCCAGAACGTCGTGCGCATTCGCTGCAGCAGGGCATTATTGTGGCGCGGGCCATCGTAATCGGCCGCAATGCTGTCAAACGCGCGCTGCGTCTCGAGGAGGGAATAGAGCGCCGGCAGCGGGTTGGGGGCGCTCGGCACGGTCACGGCTCAAACCCCAATGCCGAACGCACTGCGAGCAGGGTTTGTACCCGGGGCGGCTTGGAGAAAATCCAGCGCAGAATTCGCGCGCCGTGCGAGATGCCATACCATGGAGTCATCGACGCGAGCGGCTGGTTGTCCGTAGCCGCCTGCAGCTCCACCAGAGCCACGCGGCTCGGCCAGACTCGGCTCATCGCAAAGGCGAGCGCCTCCCGCGCTGATCGCGACCACTCAATGCCAGGAAATGCCTGAATCCGCACATTGGACCAGGAGACGTCCGCCAGTTGATGGCGCCGCGCAACTTTGCCGAGGAGCCACGGGCAAGCCGGCTCGAGCGAAGCGATGACAGACTGCGGGATTGCCGCCGGGTAGTAGCGCGCCACTAGCGCCAACGGCGCAAGAGCCCACCACAATCCGCAATCATCCGCGCCGGCCTTGAGCAGCTCTTCCCAGTCGCCAGGGCGCATACGCGCAGCGAGCAGTGCAACGTCATGCAGCTGGATGAGCCGCAGTGCCCGCGCTCGAATGTTTCCGGCGGCATGCAGCAACAGATGCATCATCAAAGAGGCGAGCGAGGGATATTGATTGAGTCCGGCGTGCGCCGGCTGCGGGAATACCTGTCGTGTTATGTCGGTTTCCACGATCGGCAGCGGTTCTGCGATTCTCGTATGCACTTCGATCTTGATGGAGTTGTCGATATGCTCGCCAAACCAGGTCGTCGCCTTCGTTACCCGGGGCTCAAAGATCCTGTGGCGCCGGCTGGTGAACCATTCTGCGTAGTCGCACGCTGCAAGCGCTCGCGCGGTCGCCTCCATGTCCTCAGCGCGCACGAGCAGATCAACGTCGCCCATCGGTCGCTCGCCGGCCCCGTAGACGCCGATTTCATTGAGCGCCGCGCCCTTCAGCGCCACCATGGCAATCCCTACACGGCGTGCTTGGACTTCGATCTGCAAGAGTAACTGCGAAATAATCTGAGCCCGGCTGACGCTGTGATCCCGCTGATCGCTGAGAAAGCGCTGCCAACTCTCAGGGCCCTGCCAGCGCAAAGTGTTCGCGAGGAGCGCAGACACACCGTGCAGCGCGGCAACCGCCCGGGCGATGCGCCACTCGAATGCGCTCCAGCCCGGCGCTTCGCTTGTCGGGCTCGTGAGCTCGCGGGCGAGGAACTCCGTGGTCGTGCACAATGCGGCCTGCACGCTTTTAAGCGGCGGCACAGGAATGTCGGACGTTGTCATGCGTCGGTCGATGCTGGCAAGGAGCTTGCGTCAGCCGGCAATCCGACTCATGGCGAGCCTTGCCTGTCGGGCAACATCGTAGAGGCGCGCCGCGCGCTGCGGATCAACGGCGACCAACCGAAACGCTTCCACTTCATTTTGCAGCCATGAGTCGGCAAGCCGGTAGTAGTCCTTGCCACGGCGCCCGTTGATCACATAGTCGCGATCCGATGCGTCGGCCCAGGCAATCGGCAATGCGACCTTGTCGTTGACACGGTCGAAATACGGTGTTCCCTTGATCGGATACGCGACGGTCGTGAAGAAAATATCGGGATTGCTCTGTTTGACGTGCTCAACCGTGGCCGCGATATCCTCGATCTCCTCGCCTTCATAACCCCACATGAGAAACATACCGACGCGGATGCCGTACTTCTGCGCAAGTTTGACGGCCTGTCTGACTTCTTCGACCGTGACGCCGCGCTGCATCGCATCCAGAATCCTTTGGCTGCCGCTCTCGGAGCCGATCCAGATACGGTAACACCCGAGATCCCGCAGAGCTGCAACGGCTGCCTCGCTCTGCAGCCGGTCTGCACGGGTAATGGTCTCAAACGGACGGTGGATTCCCCGGCTTTTAAGTTCAGCCGTGTAGCTCAGCAACCACGGATGACTGATCGTGAATACATCGTCCGCGTACCAGAGCTGGTCAGGAGCATAGCGGTCGATTATCCACGCCACCTCATCGGCGACATTGGCCGGACTGCGTCTGCGATGCGAGTACCCATAGACCGCATGCGAACACCACGTGCACCGATATGGGCAGCCCCGCGCCGTGATGAGATTGATGCTGCTCGCTCCATGATGCTGGCGCCAGACGTCGAGATATTTCTGATGGTCAATCGCTTCGCGATCCGGCAACGGCAGGCCATCGAGGTCATTGATCTTTGATCGTTCCGCAGTTGCTGTCAGCTCCCCGGCGTCGTTTTTGAAGATGATGCCGCGGACACCGTGCAGGCGCCGCGGTCCTACCGACGCGAGCGCCGGAATCAGTTCGGCCAGGGTGCCCTCGCCTTCGCCAACGACAATGACGTCAGCGCCCGCATCGAGATATTGAGCACCGTAGTTGGCGCTTTCGGGCCCGCCCAGGATCACGCTCCAATCGGCTTGTCGTGCGGCGCTGATAATCTCAAGCACCGAGCGGCGGGTGATCAAGTTGGTGTAGATCCCCAGTAATCCGCCGGGAGAGCGCCTTATTTTTTGCAGCAGCTCGGACTTCGTGCCGAAGGTGCTGTCGTAGACTTCGACCGCATGCCCTCGGGCTTTGACGTAGGCTGACAGATACAGCAGACCAAGCGGCGGGTACGGCTTCATGATTTGCCGTTCCTTCTCGTCTTCTGACAAGAAGTAGCCGTGAGTGAGCAGGATATTCGCCATAGTGGCCGGGGTTTGGAAACGGTTCAGAGCGCCGCTGCGGCGGCTGCGGCGGCTGCGGGTCGCAGGCGGTAGCGCTGCTCGTTGGATATCAGGCGCTGCCAGCGACGCTGCAGAGAACGTTGTTCGCGCTGATAGCCGGCATGCCGCTGTGCGTTCATTTTGTCGACAGACACCTGGTCGTGCAGCAGGTCGCGAATGGCGCGGTAAAAGTCCGACGCATACGTACCCTCAAACATCATCTCCAGATCATTGCTCTCCCGCCAATGGGTCTTCGCCTGCAGCTGCTCCTTGACGAGCTCGTAGAACTTCGTTCCCGGCAGTGGATAGGAGACGCTGACACCAATGTCGTCGGGGCGGACGCTGTCGAGAAGCCGGCGAGTCGCAAGAATGTCCTCCAGCTCCTCCCCGAGATAGCCCAACTGGATAAAGAGCCCGACGCGGATGCCCTCAGCAGCCAGCCGCTCGCGCGCGACCGGAATATCCTCGACCTGGGTTCCCTTGTTCATTGCATCGAGAATTTTCTGGCTACCGCTCTCGGCTCCCATCCACACCTCTTGGCACCGGGCGTCCTTGAGCGCGCGCGCCATCGCGCAGCTCACGAGGTCGGCACGCGTTTGAATCGTAAAGGGTATGGATCCCTGCGACGCGCGCAGCGCAGTCGAGAAGTCCGTCACCCAATCGACGCGAAAACCGAATATGTCGTCGGCAAACCAGATGTGGTCGGGATTGAAGGAGTGCTTCAGATAGGTCATTTCGGCGGCCACGTCCGCTGCCGGTCGCTGCAGGTAGCGGTTGCCCCAAATCGGCTTGGCGCACCAGTTACAGCGAAACGAGCAGCCGCGCGATGCTGCAATGTTGAGGCTGAAAAACCCATGGGCGTCGCGCCACACCGAGCGATATCGCTCCACGTCAATCAAGTCCCAGGCGGCGCGGGCGACTTGCTCGGGAGCGGCGGAATGAGCTCTGAACTTCGCGATTGTGACGTGGCCCTCGGCAATTGACGCAACCCCCGCGAGCCCTTCGATGAGCTCGGCGACGGGGAGACTCAGGCGCGCGACGAGCCGCTCGACCAGGGTGCGTAAGGTTGCGAGACCCTCTCCGATGAGGACCACCTCAGCCCCTGCGGCCAAATACGCCTGCGGCGCATCGGAGGCGTCCGAGCCTGCCACAATGACGCGCGCCCCTGCCGCGCGGGCGCTTGCAATCATGCGGCAGCTGGCGCTGCGCATGTTGCCCAGGCACATCTTGCTCAGGAAGTTAAAGTTGTCTTCGTAGAACAACGCCAGCTGCGGCGTGGCGCGCTGTAACTGGGCGTCGTAATCCTGAGTGCCGTCCGCGAGCATGGCGTCGAACACGGACACGTCGTGCCCGGCTTGTCGCAGGCTTGCGGCGACCTGCAGCGTGGCAAGGGGGGGATAGGGCTTGGCACGCTGCCATTGCTTCTGGTCAAACCTGAGGAAATAGGAGTGGCCAACCAAGATCGAAAGCATGCTCTGGAACGCTCCCCGGTTCTTCTGCAGTCGCGGCGTCCGCAGACTCGCTCACGCTGCCTTAGTGAGTGTGACCTTCGGTCAGTTCCCGATTCGGCGCATTGCGTTCAACCGAACCCGGTATATTCCCGAGTCTGCTGCAATGCACCATCCCTAGGCGCGCACCGCGGCACGCCCTGAGCCGAACCCCCCTTCTCGCGATGTTACATTACCTGCGACGCCGCGTCGTGGCTGGGCCAGGCGCGTCCCCGAGCATCTCTCCCGCTTGCGCAAGCTCGTCGGGGACGCGATCCGTTTCGCCGAAGTCCCTGCGCGAGCGCGCTTAGGCGGCCTTATCTACGATCGAATCCGTGAAGTCCGGCTAGGAAATCATGCCGATCGTCCCCAGCCACGTCTCCACCAGTTGAGGCCAGGCCGTCGCCGGGAATTTCGTGCGCCGCAGCCCAAACGCATGCCCACCCTGCGCATACAAATGCATTTCCACGGGAACCCCTGCTTTCTTAAGCCCGACGTAGGCGCGGCCGAGTGATGTGATCCGCACCGAAGTCGGCATACAAACCATCGGACCGGCCGTCGCGTCCCGTGAACACATGTCCGCCATGGCTGGCGCTGGCTTCGAGCACGACGACCTCATGGCCTCTGCGCATCAGCTCATAGGCGCAGCACAGACCGGAAATTCCGGCGCCAGCCACGACGACCCTCTTGCGCGTCGAGGGGTTTTTCGGCAATTGATTTGTCGCAAAGGCCGATCCTGCCAGGCAAAGTTTGACTCCGGCCGTGGCGGCGTTCCTTAGGAATTCCTTCCGGTTCTGCTTACCCACGCGATCCCGGCGGATCAGAATTGATACGACGCTCCGAGCGTAAAGGTTCTGCCGTAGGCGCTGTACCCATAGCCCACACCGCTCGAGCTCTGACCGATGTTCTGCCCGGGCGCCCACGGCAGTAGGGGGTTGCCGTTCAGATAGGTGCGCGCCACCGAATCGGTGAGATTCTTGCCTTCGACGTAAACCTGCAGCTCCTTATAGATCTTGTAGTGCACGCTGGCAGTAACCCACTGAAATGGACTCGTGATCGCGGGCCAGCCCGGAACCTCGGTGCACTGCGAACACTCGGATTGATAACTCGCGGCGTAATCCCAATTGACGTCCGCGCTGTACCGGCCCTTGTCGTAAAAGAGTCCCGCAGACAGGGTCATCGGCGGCACGGCATTGATGGGTGGGATCGAGTTGCCGTTCTGGTCGTAGCTCTTGTTCCAGGTGTGAGTGTACTGAGCGTGCACACCGAAGCCGTTCTCCATGATGTGCTGCCAAGCCAGTTCAATACCGTAGTAGTCGCTCAGGTAGCCGTTGGCTGGCGCGTAAACAGTCCACGGGAAGGGCGAACAGGGCGCTTTCCCCCCTGGGGGGCCGCCAACGCATTGAATCGTGCCCAGATTGACGTTGGTCTGCGTGCCAGTATAGATGTCGTCGCGGATTTTCTTCCCGAACAGCGCAAGCGTCAGTGCCGAGTGCGGGTAGTAGTACCATTCCGCCGAGAAATCTAGCTGAGAGGCTTTGATCGGCTTCAATCCGGCGGTGCCGTTGTAATAGAGCTGGGGCTGACCGTTTTCTGCGTTGTTGGTCGAGGTCGGCGCTAAGTAGCTCAATTCGGGGCGCGACATGGTCTCCGCCGCCGCGGCTCGAAGTTGCAGCTGATCCGGTATGACCCAGTAGTTGAAGTTCGCGGAAGGCAGCGGGATCGTGTAGTCGCCCTTCGTATCCGAGGGTTGTGTGCTCGCGTATTGCACGTTCCAAGTCTGTGTCGAGCCTACCGTGGACGGTGTCCATAGTGAGGTGGGAGCCGCCTCTGCGGTCGCCGCGGTGGTTTCGGTGTGCACCACGCGCACTCCCAGATTCGCATTCCATTGGGTACCGGCGAACGTCAACTCGGTATACGCCGATATGGTTTTCTCCGTCACATCGTATGAGTTGTAGGGGTTCTCTTGCGGCAGGGTCTCGGCAAAGTTGAAAACAGGTAGCCCGACCCCTGAACAGCCCGGAGATTGCCCGTTCAACAGGGGTGTGGCAGGCGGAGCGCAGTAGAACGGGTTGGGTTTGCCGTTCAAGCTCCTCAGGAATGCCAACAGCTGGCCGACGTTCAGTTGCGGCAGCACTACGGGATAGGATCCGCCGGCGCCCTGCATGAAGTTGGGCAGGTGCACCATGGAAATGACGTTGAAGCCCTGGGAGCCGAAGGAGTAGGGATTGCACTGAATCGGGCAGCCCTCGGTCTGGTACAGAGTTCCATATTGACCGGACCCGTTGGTCCAGTCATTGCTGATATCTTCGCGGCTCTTGTCGCGTTGGGTCCAACCCGTGCCGAACAGGACTTTATTAAACACTCCGGCACGCAGGTCGTAGGCACCATCTAGCGTGAGCCCCGTGATTTTGTCGGTAACGCTATAGCCGTTCAGGCCGTCGTAGTGGGTCGACCAGTACTTATTGTTGTTGAGATATCCGGAGTTCATGAGCGCGGTGTACGAGCATTCGCCGGGGTTGGTGCTGCTGGCGGAACCCTTGGGGCAGGTCGACAATCCGAGTTGGCTCGGGGGTAGCACAACGTTGAGGTTCGGCAGGCTGTTGGGCACGTCGGCAAGGTTCAATGTGTCGATGGGATACACCCAATTGTTGACGAGGCCAGCGGTCACGAAGGAATCTTGCCCACCCTCAGGCCGGTTGGCACGAGACTGATAGGCATCGCCGGTGACACTCCATCGATCGGCCGGCTTCCAGCTGGCATTCAGTCCAAACATTGATGTCGTGACCACGCGATTCACCGTGTTGTTCACCATTTCCGGTTGGAAATCGTTCGCGGTCATCGCAGTGACTACGCCGTTCTTCACCACCCCATTTGTCCATTCCGAGTTGCCGTACTGGTCCGTGCCCCACGGAAAGTAATACGACTCGTTGTAGCCGATCTGCGGATCGTTCAGGTGGGTCCACATACCGTCGGCGACCAACTTGAAGTCCGAATCCGGGCGCCACTCGATGCTGCCGGAGACCGCATCGCGTTTCTTGTCATCGAAGATCGACCCGAAGGTGATGCAGCACGGCGTGTCCACCAGAGGAATCGCGGGCGGCCCTCCGTTGAAGGGATAAGTCGGCGGTCCGTAGATATTTTGGGTGTAGGCGTTGAGCGAATCGGTGCGGGTGTTGGTGTCCGAGTGCACCGCGCCCAGGAGGAAGCCGAGCGTGCCGTCATTGAAGGTGTTCTCGGCGAAGGCGGAAACCTTGTATCCCTTCAGGTCCGACATGTCGTTGTCGCTGCCCTCGGCGTGTATCCCGCCGTGCAGTCCGGGATTGTCGAAGGGACTGGCGGTGCGCAGGTTGACGGTGCCGCCGATGCTGCCCTCGAGCGCCGATGCCTGTGTCGATTTCAGAACGTCGGCACCCGAGATGATCTCCGAGGGCAGAACGTCGAAGGCGAGATCGCGCCCGTCGTCATCGGTGGCGAGAATGCGGTTGTTCAGAGTGGTGATGTTGTACTGGGGTCCCAAGCCTCGCACGTTTACGGTAATGCCCTCGCCGCCGGTGGTACGCAGGATCGTGATGCCGGGCAGATGCTCGAGCGAGTCTGCCACATCGGCATCGGGGAACCGGCCGAGTTCTTCGGCATTGATCGAATCCACGACGACCGGGGCATCCCGTTTGATCTGCAGCGATTTCTCCAGGCTCGCGCGGATGCCGGTCACCACGACCTCTTGCAGCACCGAGGAATCAGCGGTGGTCGCCGTGCCCGTACTGGCTACATCGGTCGATGCAGTGTCGGTACTGTCCCCGGCGAATGCCGGGAAGTTTGGACCCAGCGCGGCGGCCGCCACGAGCAGAGCTGAACGCAGGCGCATCGTCGGCATGGGATCCCCCTTTTTTTCTCAATTCTCGTTCGGCTGGGGCCTTGCGCCGCGAACCCCGTACGCTCGGCCAGCAGCCCGGACGTTAAACGAAACCAAATTAACTTTCAATAGTGATTATTATCGGTACCTAGCCCAATTACTTTAATCAACGCTGGATATCATCGCCAGAAGTCGATAAAATGATAGCTATTGAAATTTACTTAAGTTTCAAATACAACAAGTCGCCGTGTAGGCACACGGCCCCAGCGCCCGAAAATGGCTCCGCCGCAGGAATTAAATCGATGAGATCAAGCCCATGGTTGGCCTATGCGCTGGTGACGACGGGGTTTTGGGGAGTGTGGGGCGCATTCACCGACTTGCCGGCCAATCATGGATTTCCTGAAACGTTGATCTATGCGGTGTGGGCGCTGACCATGATTCCCCCCGCGCTCTACGGCTTGAGTCGAGTCGGTTGGCGCCTGCAGCACGATGCGCGGTCGGTATGCTACGGCGCCTTGATCGGGCTGCTGGGAGCGGGTGGCCAGATGCTGCTGTTCCATGCCGTGCGGACCGGGCCCGCTTACCTCATCTTCCCGGTGATCTCCTTGTCACCTGTGGTCACCGTAGTCCTGTCGCTGGTCATGCTGCACGAGCGGACCGGCAAGCTCGGCACGCTCGGCATCGTGCTGGCCTTGTGCTCGCTCCCGTTGTTCGATTACGCGGGCGGCGCGTCGGCCGCTGCTTATGGCGAATTATGGTTTCTGCCGGCACTGGGTGTGCTGGCGGCCTGGGGGGTGCAGGCCTTCTTCATGAAGCTCGCGAACGCGACCATGGATGCCGAGAGCATATTCTTCTACATGACAGTCAGCGGTCTGTTGCTGATTCCGGTGGCGCTCGCCATGACGGATTTCTCGGTACCCATCAACTGGGGTGCGGACGGCCCCTACCTTGCGGCTGCCATCCAGATCCTTAATTCCATCGGCGCACTGACCTTGGTGTATGCCTTTCGTTACGGCAAGGCCATCGTGGTCTCGCCCCTGACTAACGCGGGGGCTCCTCTGATCACTGCGGTGCTGTCGATACTGTTGCTGGGCACCGCGCCCACGACAACCAAACTAGTCGGCATCGCCTTGGCGCTCGTAGCCGCCGTGTTCCTGGCCATCGAGCCCGAGCCCGGCCCGAGCGCCTCCGCAGCGGCGCATACGTAGACCCTGACGGAGTACGGTCGATCATGAGTATCCGGCAAGACACCGGCAATATTATCCGGCGAGATACGAGCAATCGGCGCGAGCGCATCGTCGCTCTGCTGCGTGAACAGGGCAGCGTACAGATCCCGGCGCTCGCCGAACGTTTTCGCGTCTCCACGCAGACTCTGCGCAAGGATCTGAATTTTCTCGACGACAAAGGCATCTGCACGCGTTCCTCAGGCGGCGCAATTCTCAGGCGCGGCGGCCCATCGCCCACCGAGGAGGCGATCGACGTCAAACGCACGCTATTCGCGGCGGAAAAGGTGCGCATCGGCCGGGCGGCCGCCGCCTTGATCAAGAACGACGAGTCGGTGTTGCTCGACTCCGGTACCACGACGCTGCAGGTTGCGCGTCATATTGAGCCATCCGCGTCGCTGGTGGTGGTCACTAGCGACGTGGGCATCATGAATGAAATGGTGGGGCGCGAGAACGTGCAGCTGGTGTTTCTTGGCGGCACTCTGCGACGCAAGAACCTGTCCTTCTACGGCACTCAGACCGAACGGGCGGTGCAGGACCTGCACGTCGACAAGCTTTTCTTGGCCGCCGACGGTTTCGATATCGGCAAGGGCATCACCACTCATTTCGAGCCGGAGGCACTGCTGAATCGCCTAATGTGCAAGGCAGCCTCCGAAATCATCATGGTCGCGGATTCTTCCAAGTTCGGCCGGATCTGCCTGCACAAGATCATCGAGCCACAAGGGATCGCCAAGGTGGTGACCGATACCGGGATTCCGGATGCGACCCGCGAAGCGCTGACCCGGATCGGGGTCGAGGTCATTATTGCGTGAGGGCCATTCAAGAAATCATCGCGCAGCACAAGGCGGGGCGCTCGGTCGGCATTTACGCTGCGTGCTCGGCGCATCCTCTGGTAATTGAGGCCGCGCTGAATCACGCGCTGCGGCGCTCCGCCCCGGTCTTGATCGAAGCCACGTCGAACCAGGTCAATCAGGATGGCGGCTACACGGGCATGCGTCCGGCGGATTTCAATCGATTCGTGCTCGCGATCGCGGCGCGCGTCGGCATGCCGGCCGGGCAGGTGCTGCTGGGAGGGGATCACCTCGGACCCAATTGCTGGCAGGGTTTGCCCGCGGAATCGGCGATGGCCAAGTCCGAGCAGCTCATCGGCGACTATGTGGCCGCGGGCTTTCGTAAGATTCACCTGGACTGCTCGATGTCCTGTGCAGGCGATCCGACGCCGCTCAACGACGCAGAGGTGGCCGCGCGCGCGGTGCGCCTGTGCGCGGTGGCCGAGCGCACCTGGCAGCGCGTCGGCGGAGAGGCGCCGGTGTACGTCGTGGGCACCGAAGTGCCCGTTCCCGGGGGAGCGCACGAGCAGCTGGCCGAATTGGCGTTGACCGATGCGGCGTCCGCCGCCGCGACCGTCGGCGCGCACCAGCGGGCTTTCCAGTCGGCCGGGTTGCAGCATGTGTGGCCGCGTGTCATCGGCCTGGTGGTGCAGCCGGGCGTCGAATTCGATCATGACAAGGTCATCGACTTCCGCGCATCCAGAGCAGCTGCACTCGCAGGCTTTGCCGAGGCGCAACCTCACCTCGTCTACGAAGCACACTCGACCGACTATCAGACGCCGGCCAATTTGCGCGCGCTGGTGCAAAATCACTTTGCGATCCTGAAGGTCGGACCCGGCCTGACTTTTGCCATGCGCGAGGCCCTCTGGGCGTTGGACGAAATCGAGCGCGAGTGGGTGGGGCCGGATCGGTCATCGAAGCTGCGGGCGACCGTGCAAAGGAACATGTCGGCGGCTCCGCAATTCTGGAACAAATACTATTTGTCGCAGGGTCGCCGGCTCGAGCTCGACCAACAGTACAGCCTGAGCGATCGAATTCGTTACTACTGGCCCGTGCCCGAAGTCGACTCGGCATTGAATCGCCTGCTTGCGAATTTGGATGCAAACCCTCCGCCGCTCACCCTCTTGAGCCAGTACTTGCCGCTGCAGTACCAAGCTATCCGTGCCGGCAGTCTGCGCCTGCGCGCCCGCGAGCTGGTGCTGCATGCCATCGAGCAGGTAGTGCAGCAGTACGCGCAGTCGTGCACCGACAATGCGAGCTGATATGACGACTTATCTGCAATTGGACGAGGCCCACTTGAGTCGCGCCGGCGCCCTGTGGACCGCGCGCGAGATCGCGCAGCAGCCAGCGAGCTGGCTGCGCACGCAGGACTTGCTGCAGCGCCATGCCGTGCCGATTTCCCGCTTCCTCGCACCATTGCTGGACCAGCAAGATCTGCGCATCATTCTCACCGGGGCGGGTAGCTCCGCGTTCATCGGCGAATCTCTCGTGCCGCTGCTGCTGCAGAGATTGGGTCGCCGGGTGGAAGCCATCCCCACCACGGATTTACTGTCCGGTCCGGCGCAGTATTTCCAGCAGAACGTGCCCACGCTGCTCGTTTCCTTCGGCCGCTCGGGCAGCAGCCCGGAGAGCGTGGCCGTGGTCGATCTGGCGGATCGCCTGCTCCGCCACTGTCATCAGCTCGTGTTCACCTGCAACGAGCAGGGCACGCTCTACCAGCGCTGCCGAGAGAAGCCCAATAGCCTGGCGATCCTGCTGCCGCCGGAAACGCACGACCAGAGCTTTGCGATGACCTCCAGCTTCACGGCCATGATGCTGGCAGCCTCTTTGGTGTTCGATGTTGCCGCCATCGGAGGCGCAGGCGTGGCCAACATCGCCCGAGCCACGCGGGCGCTTCTCGAAGAGCACAATGACACGCTGCGGGATCTGGCGGCCCAGAGCTACTCGCGAGTGGTATATCTGGGAAGCAACGGCTTCAAGTCGCTGGCGCGCGAAGCCGCGCTCAAATTATTGGAGCTGACGGACGGAAGAATTGTCGGCGCCTTCGATTCGCCGCTCGGCTTTCGCCACGGACCGAAGACCATCGTGACGAGGGACACCCTGATGTTCGTGTTCATCTCCAACGACTCCTACACGCGCCGCTACGATCTTGATCTATTGCGCGAGCTGCGCTCGGAGGGGCTCGCGGGGCGGGTGATCGCCATCACGGCACAGGCGCAGGATGCCGTCGCCGAGGGCGAGTATCTGCATGTGCCGCATGCCCCCGAGGCCGGCGATGCGGATCTCTATTATCCGTACATCGTCTGCGGCCAGCTCTATGCGTTTCATCGATCGCTGTCATTGGGCAACAAGCCCGATCAACCCAGCAATTCGGGCTCCGTCAGCCGCGTCGTTCGCGGCGTGACCATTCACACGCTGTGACCGAGGCCGGCGCGATGTATCTCGGCGTCGACGGCGGCGGAACCAAGACGGCGCTGGTGCTCATCGATTCCGATGGCACCATCAGAGCGACGCACCTGGCTCCCGGTGCTTACTACCTCGATATCGGGCTGGATGCGCTCGGCACATTGCTCGCGGACGCCGTGGGCAGCGTGCTCGCGCGGGCGGCGCTTTGCGTTGCAGATCTGGATTTTGCGTTTTTCGGGCTGCCCGCCTTTGGCGAGGACAGCGCGCTTATCGATGCATTGGGCCGGCTTCCAGAGAGATGCCTGCCCGCAGGCCGCTATGCATGCGGCAACGACATGATTTGCGGATGGGCGGGCTCGCTTCTCTGCGGCGATGGAATCAGCATCGTCGCCGGGACGGGCTCCATCTGCTACGGCGAGCGCACCGGCGCCGGTGCG
>Ga0302326_10006642_pt1 | contig 25907 bp, 21 predicted proteins | sample Palsa_T0_3_FD_202264 | JGI IMG/M metagenome (GOLD analysis project Ga0302326, IMG submission 202264) | Peat permafrost microbial communities from Stordalen Mire near Abisko, Sweden - Palsa_T0_3 | ecosystem: Environmental > Terrestrial > Soil > Palsa > Peat permafrost | place: Sweden: Abisko... | reverse complement strand
GGACGGTGATGCCGCCAAGAATCCCCTGCGCGACAACCAAACCTAGCGCGGCAACGCCTAGCCAGCGAACCCACCGGCGGTCGTCAGCTTTCCAGAGCCATACCGCCAAAACTATCGAAAGGCAGCCGACGAAGGCGGCGATCACGCGATGGCCGTGTTCGTAGAAGATGCCGCCGATCATGGGAGGCATCCAGGAACCGTACGAAAGGGGCCAGTCTGGGACGGAGAGACCTGCGTCGTTGCTGGTGACTAGCGCGCCAGCCATCAGCAGGACGAGCGTGGAGCAGGCGGTGAAAATCGCGAAGGAATGGACGCGCGGGTTGTGAGACGAACGCATTCTAGTCTGCTCGGCGCAGAGATTGTATCAGAGGCGGCAGGGGACCGAACGGCCTCGATCCCCCGCGCGCACCATTTAAGCTATGCGGAAAGCGTCACGCTGCACAAAGGCAAAAGCAACTGCAACCTCAAGAAAGACCCAACTGCAAAGGCAAGTCAAAGGCGTAGAAACCCTACACGTGAAAGCGACGTGTGGGGCACCCACCGGCAACTTCAACTGCAACTTCCAACTGCGAGTACGCCTTCAGCTGCGGTTTGGCCACGGTTCCGACCCCAACTTCCAGCTTCGACCAAAAACCAACGGCTGCGCGGATTAGTCTCCGGACGGCGCTGATTTGAAGACGAAGTTTACGGTCTTCGATTCCTTGGGGCCGATCGTTACGGTCTGATCTACGGTGCCGTATTTCTCTTGCCAGGCTTCCAGAGTGTAGGTGCCTGGGGGCAGGTTTTTCAGGTCGAACGATCCGCTTTTGTCGGTGACGAAGAAGTATGGGTGCTTGAAGACCGCGATGTAGCTCTTCATCCAGGGGTGCACGTTGCACTTCACGGGAATGCCGAGTTCGGCGCGGGCGAAGGAATTATCGATGGCTGCAGCGCCAGGGGGCTGCGAAGTGTTCCATTCCTGGTTGGACTTGGGCATGGGGTGGATGTTGTGGGTGGTCTGGTCGTCGTTCTTGACTTCGAGGGTCTGGCCGGCCATCAAGGCCACAACGTGCGGCTCGTACATGCAACCCTTTTGGTCGAGCGGCACCGAATCCTTGGGCGTGTCGAAGGTTAAGTTGCCCAGGCCGTCCTTGACGTAAACGACTACGTTGGCGAGCGCGCCTTTATCCCCGACGACCACCTCCTGTGGCACTACCGGGGAGCTGTGGGCTTTCTGGCAATACGGCTCGGCGCTCATGTTGATGGGCTTCGGGGTTGGGGCCGTGCCATCGAGGGTGACGCTGCCGGTAACCGATCCGGCGGTGGCCGGGTCCACCGCTGCCGCTGGAGCGGCTGTGCCGCCTGCGGGCGTCTCGGAAGTTTCGGTTGGCTGCTTGCTGCCACAACCGGCGAGCGCAATGGCTAGCGCAGCTGTACAAATTGCGAATGACCTCTTGGTTGTCATGATTAAAAAAATCCTCCTCGGTCGTCTCGTTGCAAATGCAAATTAAAGCTGATTGGACTTACTGAATTCATAGACAGGCCTATATTCAATCATACTCCGATAGGCTTCGCTACTTTGCGAACTCTGGAAGAAACTACTTTCCGCCACCCGGCGTCTTGCCACCCAGCGCACCTTGTTCCTGGGGAGTGAGCTCAAATAGATAACGAACCAGCATGTCCGCCTGATCCCCGGTGTAATGCTGCAGCGCGGGAGGCTCGGGACCATTGAAAACCCAGTGATCCCCTTCCCTGCGGAACAGGCCTGACGGCATGGACGTACCGGGAATGATTTTGGCGGGATCGGTGATCCAGCGCACGGTCCATTCGGGACGCAGGCGTTCGTGAGCCAGCAGGAAATTCGGCGCGGACGAATTTTTATCGTGCGCTTCGTTGCCGGTCATGTGGCACTTCAGGCACGGCGCGGCCGGGCTGGTGAACAGGCTGCGAGCCATGCTGCGCTCGGATTCCGAGAGAGGATCGAGGCGGGTCTGAATGAATTGTTCGGGCTGCGCGGACGCGGCTTCAAAGAACAAGACCAACTTGCGGATCTCGTCGTCGGAGAGCGAGAACGTGGGCATGCGCACTTGAAGATAGGAGCGGACGCCGTTGCGATTGGTGTCACCGGTGGTCAGCGAAGGATTGGCCAGGAAACGCTTCAGCCATTCGGGATTGACGCGCGCGCCTTCGCTGGTGAGGTTCGGAGGCAGATTCGCTTTGTTCTCGCCTTGATACATCGGCAGGCCCATGAGCACGGAGCTCTGGCCGATGTCGATTTGATGGCAACCGATACAGTTGTACTTGGTAACGATCCACCAACCTTCTTGAATGGCGCGGCGGCGGTCGGCCGGCTTGTACATGTATTCGGCCGGCAGGGTGGGATCGGTGCTGCCGAGCAGGAAGGTGACCAGCGCTTCGAGCTGGCCTTTGTCGGTGGCGCCGGTTGCCGGATCGTTGAGGTTGGGCTTGGGCATGCGCAGGGCGTCATTCGGATTGGCGTGGTATTTGCCCTGATCGTAGACGGCGGGATTGAGCAGCTTCTGCTCGAAGAATCCTTTGGAATCGAACCACGGTCCACGCTGCGATTTTTTGCCGTCGGGCATGACGCCGCGCTTGGCGTCCTCGGTGTACAGAGCAAAATCGAGACGCTCGATGGGCTTGCTGCCTTCGTTGGTTAGCTCGGTCCCGATGCGGCCTTCGTCTTCCATGCCGCTGATTTCGTGGCAGCCTGCGCAACCGTAATGACGGACCAGGTCTTTGCCCTTTTCGCGCAGTGCGGGATCGTCCATGTAGTCGGCGGGGGCGTATTGCGCATCGGCGTGCTTTTGAGTGATCAGGTAGCTGGCGACGTCGCGGGCGTCGTCTTCACTCAAACGCAAGCTGGGCATCACGGTGGCCTGCATGACGACCATCTCCTGACCGTCGTTGGGGTCGCGCGAATGCTCGAGGTCGAATTGGAATGGCAGGTTGTGCTTGGCGTAGTCTTCCGGACCTAGATCGCGCTTCTCCGACGGGCTGTAGGGACGGGTGCGCTGGCGAGGATTGTGCACCCAACGTACCAGGTAATCGTAATTGTCTTTCTCACCGACGCGGCTGAGGTTCGCGGAGAAAGTTCCGCCGACGCGGAGATCATTTTCGCCGATCGAATGGCAGGCCAAGCAGCCGCGAGATTCCAGCAGCACTTTGCCGTGCTCGGCGTTACCCGGTTTTTGGACTTCGAGCGGAGGGCCGGTGATGCCCTGCTGCCAGATGAACGCGGCGATGGCGTGGATTTCGTCCTGCGACAACCGGAACTGCGGCATCTTGGTGGTCGGACGGAAGGTGTGGGTATTGCCCAACCAATATGGAATCCATTCTTTGTGCAGCTTCATGCGGACTTCTTTTAAGTCCGGGCCGACTTTCTTTACTTCCTGCATCAAGTTGTGGGCGCGGGTCTCCATCACCTGCATCTGCGCGTCCATCTTGCTGTCGGTGACGGTGAGTTCGGTCGCGCGCGTGTAAAATTCATCGGCGGTGGCGTTGTCGGAGGCCGTATCGCCGAGTTTTTTCAGCCGCGGAATGTCGAGCTCGTTCTGCGCTTTCTCGGAGGCGAGCTGGGCGAGCTGCTGGCGGGTGCTGACGAGTTTTTCATCCTCGTCGTCAAAGCCTTGAAAGCGATGGCAGCCGATGCAGCCCTTGGCACGGAAGAGTTTCTTGCCGTCGTTCAGGACCGGAGCATGCTCGGTGACCATGTCGGAGGCGTGGCACTGCTGGCAACCGGCGTTGTAATTTTCCGGGTAATACAAAGGCCAGAGCCAATGCTCGTAGCGCCCGTGCGCTTTGGTGACTGAATCGAGGGCGCGGCCGTTGCCGCCATGGCACGGCGAGCAACCAAATTTTTCGTTGGGATGCCACTTGATCAGGTCGGGATCGGGATGGCTGGAAAATGGGGAGTCCGTGCTCTTGGCCATGCCCAGATCGGCTTTGGTTAGCGTGATTTGGGTTGGCACCAGCTTCGGATCGGTGCTCACGTGGCAGGACTGGCAACGATCCACCAGCCCTGCTCCTCCGAGGTTGTTGATGGTGGCGCCGGTGGGATTCACGTTCACCTGGATCAAGTGATCGTCCCAATCCTTCGCGCTGCGCTGCAAGCCCTCGAGGGCGGCGGAGTTCAGGCCGGGCAGATGCTCGGCGAGATATACGTTCACCTTGGCGCGAGCCACTTTCGCGGCTTTGTCGTTTTCGCCGCGCTCGGCGACCAATGCTGCGCGCTGATTGATCAGGCCGGTGAAGATGTCGTTGAGCTGATCGGCCGAGAGTTTCTTGTTCTTTTCTACTTGGCCTGGAGCGACCGGCCAATCTACTTCCCAGGTGGTTTGGCGGGCCTCGTTGAGGGCCTTCAGGCGGCTAGCCTTCTCGCTTTTGTCGTCGGGCGGCACAATTTCGTATTGGTAGACGAGCGCGCCTACTTTTCCGCGGGCGTCTTTGAAGGCATCGCCAATCGCAGCGCGCTGATCGTCGAGCAGAGCGATCTGCTTGCCGAGCTCATCGTCCTTGGGACGCGCGGCGCCTTCCAGGGAGTCCGCATCGGCGGCGAGTTTCTTGTAATCCGGGGAGGTGTACAGGTTGGCTTCGGCCTTCTTCTGGTCGGCGATGCGCTTGGTGAGATATTTCGCGTAGGATTCGGCGAAGCGGGACTGGTACACGCGCCACGGGCGGAGTCCATATACTTCATCGTAAAGCGACCACGAGACGGTGATCATCAACAGGAAGGCGGTCAGCAAAATGTAAAAGCTGAACGACTTGGTGGTGATCGGGTCGTCCTGCGGCGCTTGTGGCGCTGTCGGGGGAGTTTCAGGCACGCAGAGCCTCCTGGAACCGGCGCGTGGCCGTCGATGGGCGGGCAGCGGCGTGCGCGCAAAGCAGCGTGCTCATTTCGTCGCGGGCGGACCGAAGATTCGCGGTTAGACGCTGAACCAAGGGGTCACCCACACGTACTTAATATTGAAAACGAGGCGAGCGAGCATTTTGACCGGCAGCGAGAGCATCAGAATCAGCAGCACGTACATGGTGGTCAACTGAATCAAGCTCATGCGCTTGTAAATCCGGCGGCTAAACTCGGTGCTCATGCAAATCTTGTGCACCAGCCACGCGCCCACCAGGAAGAAAATGATCAACGGGAAAATTCCAAACACCGCGCGGGCCCAAATCGCGGCCTGATCCTGCGGGACGTGGAATAGGGCGTGAAACCACGAACCATTGATCCCGAATATCTGATCGAGGTTGCGGTTCACGGTGTACTCGATGCGCTCGGCGTCCCAGGTCATGGAAGGCCAGAACCACATCCAGCCCGGACCGCGGATGAAAGTGCCGATAGTGATCATGCTCACCCACAGGCCGATGAAGCCCACCAGGAAGGTCCAGATCGCGTAGCGGCGCTGTTTATAGGTGTAGTAGCCGTTGCCGAGCGGGTTGGCGTCGATATACGGCACCACCATCAAACCCACAATGATCAGCGTAGGCATCACCACGCCGGCGATCCAGGGATCGAAGTACACCAGCATTTCCTGCAGGCCGAGGAAATACCACGGAGCCTTGGCCGGATTCATGGTCACGTTGGGATTCGAGGGTTCTTCGAGCGGCGCGTTGAGGGTGAGCGACCACACCATCAAGAGAATGGTGATGATCAGCGCCACCAGAAATTCCATGCGCATCAGGTACGGCCAGGTGTGCACCTCGCGGTCCCACTTAGGATGCCACGGCTGGGTCTTACGGTATTTCGTCTTCGCGGCGGCCGGGTCGGCGGCCAGCTCATGGATCAGGCGATCGTTGGCGAAGGCCTGACGGAACGCGTACCACATATAAAAAGGCACGAGAAAGAGCAACGCCACAATCGGGACGTTGTCCGGAGAGGAAGCGATTTCCCAGAGCTGATGCCAGTCATGGCCAAACATGAGTATCCTCGAAGAGCGACGTCAACGGTTGTGCATATCCATGCCGCTGGGCCGTAAGACGACGGGACGCGGCCCCTTCTCTTCTTTAATCTCCGATTCGAGCATTACCGGTGACGGGCCGGAGATGCCACCGTCCTTACGCACTCGCCAGAAATGCAGGATCATAAAAACCGCGGCGATCAGCGGGATGGCAATGCAGTGCCAGATGTACGCGCGCAGCAACGCATTGGCATCGACGATCGAGCCACCCAGTAAAGCGAAGCGCACGTCGTTGTACGGCGTCATGCCCATCATCGAACCGAACGGGCCTTCGTTCCCCAGTAACGGAGTGGCGCGGGCCATGTTGGTTCCTACGGTCACCGCCCAGAATCCCAGCTGATCGTCCGGCAGCAAATATCCGGTGAAAGAGAGCAATAGGGTGAGCACCAGCAGGAGCACGCCTACGCACCAGTTGAATTCGCGCGGGCGCTTGTACGAGCCGGTGAGGAAAACACGGAACATGTGCAGCCAAACCGCGACGATCATCAAGTGCGCGGCCCAGCGGTGCATGTTGCGGAGGAGCTTGCCGAACGGCACGTCGTTTTCGAGATATAGAATGTCGCGGAAAGCCTGAATTTTTGTGGGATGGTAATAAAACATCAGCAGCACGCCGGTGAAGGTGAGCACCACGAACAAGTAGAAGGTGATGCCGCCCATGCCCCAGGTAAAGTTGTAGCGCACCGCGTCGCGATTCACTTTGGCGGGATGGAGGTGGAAGAAAACGTTGCTGAGGACGCTCAGCGCGCGATTGCGGGGTTCCGCGTCGTGCTTGACGCGAAAAATAGAGCGATAGAGCTGCGTTTTCTCGGGCTGCTTGAGGTCCTCGACCTGCTCCTTGGCCTTGGCTTGGATGGTTTCTTTGAGTTCCTGGACCTGATCCAGAACCCCGGGCTTGCGCCCATTCCCTGCGTTGTCTTCCGCCATCCCTACTCCTTGGGCCAAATGCGGCTAAACGCCGCTTCACGCTTACACGTTCAGGAAAGCTCCTACGTCGTTGAAGTGGTTCACGCCCGCACGGGGGTCATCGACGAACAGGCGACTGGTATCCACGGTGACTTTGCCGGTAGGATCCAGCACCACAAACGCGCGATCCATCGGACGCGGCGCGGGGCCTTCAAAGTTCACGCCCTCGTTGTCGTATCCGCTGCCGTGGCACGGACACTTGAATTTGTTTTCGGTGGATTTCCACTCCGGCGTGCAGCCCAGATGGGTGCAGCGGGCGAAGATGACGAATAGACGGTCGGGCTCGCGCACCACCCACACCCGGTTGGTCATCAAGTAGCGCTGATCGATACCCAGCGCAAAATCGGCCGGATAGCCAATGTTGAAGACGGTATTCGGCTCATACAGCGCACGCGGAAAAAAGAACCGCAGGAACATCAGCAGGTTGACGCCCAGGTAGCCCCAAATAAAGGCCCATGCAATGCGCCGCCGGCCCTTGTTGATCTGCTCGGTTTGCTTTTTGGTGTCCGCTGCGGACGGCACTCCCGATGCGGCTGATACCGAAGCGGGAGTAGTTGCTTCGGCCATCTTCTGGTCCCCTTGATCAGGCATACGCCCGCGTCAAACCGCGGCTCACCTCTATCGGAAGCGCGCTAACACACAAAATGTCACGCAGTTTTTATATGCCGTCGATGGTGCTGTGTCAAGACATTCTCGAAGAGAAGGCAGTGCCGAAATTTCCCAATTTGGGATTACTTCGCAGCGCGAACAACCAGATCGGCGAGAGCGCGGATGAAGAGCGGTGAATCGTTGAGCGCGGGCATCATGGTGAACTCCTGAACGCCCAGTTTTTCGGCTTCTTCGCGGGCTTCCACATTGATTTCGTGCAGCGTTTCGATGTGTTCGGTGACGAAAGCGACGGGCACAACCAGCATGCGCGTCACGCCTAGGCGCGCCAGGCGCTCGATCGAGTGGGTGAGCGACGGTTCCAGCCATTTCTGCGGGCCCACGCGGCTCTGAAAGCACAAAGTATGCGCGTTCTCGTATCCGCCCAGTGCAAGCACCCGGCGCACCGTTTCCTCGATTTGTTGCGGGTAGGGATCGCCGGCCTGCACCAGCTTCAGCGGCAAGCCGTGCGCGCTGAAAACCATGTGCACGTTTTCGCGCTGCGCCAAGGGCGCCATAGCGGTCTCGATTCGCTCGACGAGCGCGGCGATGTAATCGGGATGATCGTAGTAGCTTTCCACCGTTTTCACCGGGACGCCCAGGGACCGCGTGCCATAGACCCGATTCCATTCGTTCAGGCTGCTGCGAGTGGTGGCGTAGGAATATTGCGGATAAAGAGGAAGGAGCACGATCTGGGTGACGTTTTCGCTTTGCAGCGCCGCGATGGCATCCTGCGTAAATGGGCGCCAGTAGCGCATGGCCACGAGCACGCGTGCGTCCAGCACCGGCGCCAGGGCAGCTTGCAGTGCGCTCGCCTGCGCTTCGGTTAGCCGCCGGATCGGCGAAAAGCCGCCAATTTCGCGGTAGTGCTCGCCAACCGTTTTCACCCGGGTTCGGGAAATGAATTTAGCCAGGGCTTTGCGGGCAATCCACGCCAGTGGGAAATTGATGATCTCCGGATCGCAAAACAAATTGTAAAGGAAAGGCTCAATGGCATCGGGCGCGTCCGGGCCGCCCAGTTGAAACAAAACGACACCGGTCTTGGGCTTCGCTCCGGGCATTTAGCTCAGGCGAAGGAATGTGCGGACGCGGTCCAGCTCCGCGCGAGCCCGCGACAGCCGCACTCCCACGGTAATTTCGTAGGCGAAAAACACCGCCCACACCACCATCCACGCAACGAACAAGCTTTGGAAATGTTCCATTAAACGCTCCCCTTCTGCACCGCGGGAAATGCCGCGGCTCGCGCGGCGTAATCCTCCGCCGCTAGCCGAGCTTCGTGCACCTCGTAGCGCATGCGCTCCAGTTGATACCGCTGCCGCAACAAAACCACCATCAGGCAATTCATGACCAAAACGCAAAAGAAAAATACCTTGGACATCTCCGGATCCAGGTGTCCGCTAAATACCACCGGAGCGGGATGCTGGGTCCTCCAGAACCAGATCGAAAAGTAGACCAGCGGAACGTCGAGAAACGCGAAAATTCCAAAAATCGCGGTATACGAGGCGGCTCGCTCGGGAGTGTCCACCATCTTGCGCAACATTAAATACGCGACGTACAGCAGCCACATCAACAGTGTGGACGTCAGCCGCGCGTCCCATGTCCACCAGATGCCCCATACCGGGTGCGCCCAGATCGGACCGGTGAGCAGCACAGTGGTGGTGAACACCAGCCCCACTTCCGCCGAGGCGGCGCCAATCCAATCGAACTTGGGGCGCTTGGTGATCAGGTAGGCGATGTTGGCGATGAAGGTGACCGCAAACGCATCCATCCCCGCCCAGGCGGTAGGCGCATGAAAATAAAAAATGCGCTGGATGGCGTGCATGGTGGATTCGTCGGGCGCCACAAAGAGCGCGGCGTAACCGGCACAGCCGATCAGAACCCCGGTGAAAACGGCGCTCTCGATTTGTAGTTCCATTGCGTGCTCACTCCTCCATCAGATGTTCGCACAGCAGCCATGACGCGGTGAGGAAAACCACGTCGAAGGCCGCGAGGAAAACGGTCCAAGTGGGATCGAGGGCCGGCTCATCGTTCAGCAGCGACGCGGTAGCCTCGACGCTGGCGATCAGCAACGGCGCCAGCACTGGCAGCAGCAGCAGCGGCAGCAGCAGTTCACGCATGCGCGCTTGCGACGCCAGGGCCGCGAATACCGTGCCAGTGATCACCACGCCCAGCGTCCCCAGGAGGATCACCAGCAGCAGGCGCCAGATCACCGGCAATATGGTTACGTTATAGAGCACCGCAAAAACCGGCAGCAGCACCAGTTCCGCGATCAGCAGAAATACAAAGTTGGCCAGGATTTTCCCGAGCAGCAGCGCAAAGGCGGAAATCGGGGCCATGCGCAGCCCTTGCAGCGCGTCATTGGCCTGCTCGCGCGCAAACGATGGATTCAACATCAGCGTGCCGGCAAACAAGAACGCGATCCACAGCAGGCCGGGACCGAAGCGCCGCGATTCCGCGGCGGTGGGATCGAACGCGAAGCTGAAGAGCACCACCACGATGAGCGCGAAGATCAGCGTGGTCTGCAGCAATTCCCGCGAACGGAACTCCGCGCGCAATTCCTTGCCCAGCAGAATTGCGACGGCGCGGTGGGTGCGCATCAGCCCTCCACCGGAACCGCGGACAGCATCGAACGGGGATCGCCGCCCGCGCCGGAATCCGCTTGCACGCGCCCGCCGGAAAGCATCACCGCGCGGGTGACGCAGCCAATGGAATCGTTACGTCCATGGGTGCTCATTAAAATCGTGCAACCGGCGCGATGACGCTCGGCCAAAGTGTCCGCCAGCCACGCAATTCCCTGCCGGTCGAGTCCGGCGGCGGGCTCGTCGAGCAGCAGCAACGAAGGCGAGTGAATCAGCGCGCGGGCGATGGCCAAGCGTTGGCGCATCCCGCGGGAAAATGTGCGCACCAGGTCTGCGGCGCGATCCGGAAGTCCACAGGCTTGGAGCGCAGCGGTAGCACGCCGCTCGGGTTGATCCAGATCATACAGGCGCGCAAAAAACAACAGATTTTCGGCCGCGGACATTTCGTCGTAGAGCATCGTCGAGTGCGCCACCATTCCGATGGAACGTTTTATGGACTCGTGGGTCGCGCCTGCACGCTCCGGATATTCAACCTTTCCGGAACTCGGCTGGACCAGCACAGCGGCCATTTTCAAAAGGGTGGTTTTTCCGGCGCCGTTCGGGCCGAGCAGCGCGACAAATTCACCCGCACCGATTTCCAGCGTGACGCCGCGGAGGGCGGCCAGCGATCCGTATCTTTTTTCCACACTGAGAAAAGCGACGCCGAGGCGCGATGTGGTGGGTTCACTTTCCAAGGCCGTTCGCTTATCCCCGCACCAATTCGCGCAGCGTCGCTTCAAACCGATCGCGCTGCTGCGCATAATCGGATTCGGAGATCGTCCCCGCCTGGCGCCGCAGTTCCAGCCGGAACATCTGATCCTTCAGCTCGTCCAGGCTCAGCCGTGCTTGCTGGGCCACTGCCGCCATTATTTCAGAGCTGGCATCCCGCACTCCGGCGGTCGCAGCGTTGGCCGTGGCCGCTACCGGTGGCATCGACGCGGCGACCGGCAGGCCGGGCGCAACGTAGACGCCTGCGGCGGCGGGTTCCGGCATAGCCACCTGCGGCCGCCGCCACAGAAAAGCGCCGCCCAGCGCAAACAAAATCGCAAACCCTCCCACCAGAATCCATTTCACGCTATCCAACCGCGCCGGAAGCGTGGTGACCGTCGCCGCCGGAGCGTCGCCGCCTGTCTGATCCTGTCCATCACTGGGCGCGCCGCCGCCGGCGCTGCCGGCCGGCGGGCCAGTAACCGTCCGGCTGCTCTCCGGCGGCGGCGCCGTTCCGGAGATGGAAATATCCACGGCTGCGTCCGCAGCCACGCTATCGCGCGTGTACAACGCAAATCCCTGCTCGGTTCCGGCGGCAGTAAAACCCGGCGCGGTAATCTGCAACGTTGGCGGCGCCGCGATTAAAAGGCGCTGAGCGGCGTAAGGCGATTGCGAATGCAGCACCGCCTGATTGCCGCCGTAAGGCATGTTGTAAGAAACGCGGACGCCGTTCTCGCCCGGTTTGAATGCAAAGGCGATGGCCTCGCGATTTCTTCCTTTGTCGATAGTTCCCTGGGTAACCGGCATGCCTGCCGAGGACCACGCGGATACGTCGTGAATCTGCCCGTTGGACGGCAAATTGAACTGGAACGTACCATCCGCCTTGAAAAACGAAACGGGCGGCTGGGTCTGATTTTCAACGCCGTACTCTTCGCCGACCATCAGCTGATCGCCGTTGGGCCGCAATACAATCGCATGGGTGGAAATCGAAACGGTGGACGCCTTCTCCGTCGATTCGTAGATCTTAATCTCGGCGGTGGGACGCCCCGGAGGCGCCATCTCGTTGTAGTTAATTCCCTTGTAGACCACGCGAAGCAGCATCGGCCCCTGCCCGATTTCCGGCCGGTCAAACTTGAAATGTCCGGACCCATCGGCCTTGGTCGTCGCCACCGGCTGCATCTCGCCCTGCAGCTGAATCAAAATAACGTCCACACCACCCGCCGCTTTTCCGGTGGTGCCGTTGAGCACGGTTCCCTCCACGGTCCCCGCTCGCGCCGCGCCGGCCGCAGCCAGCAGGACCCACAGCGCCAGGCCAAAGGCGCGGCGAAGCCGGAAGCGCAGCGCGGCGCCATGGGTGCGGCTGGGGTTTACTCGGAAAACGGCTGGGGGAATTCTCACGATCGGGTTTTCTCCGTTATCGACTGCAGCGTGGCGGGCGTGGGCGCGCCGCCGGTGGTGCGATCCATTTCCGCCAGTACCTGCGCGGCTTCGAGTTCGAGCGCCTGGCTCATCTGTTCGTAATCCTGCTCGGAAAATTTGCCGGCGCGCCGCTCGAAACGCAGATCGCGCAGGTTGTCGTAAATCGCGTCGCGGCGATCCAGTAGCTGATCCAACCGCGAACGGTGCGGCATGGAATCGGAGGCTTCCGGCGACACCTGAAACACAAATAGGAACGTGCCGATGGTCAGCAACGCGCACGCCGCCAGGATCGCGTATTCATTCATCGATGTCTCGATTCGCTTCGCGCCTCGCCTGCGCCAGCATTTCCGGTGACACACCCGACGCCGGGACGAGCACCGCCCGCTCGCGCCAGCGCCGCACCAAAATCCAGACCAGCGCGAACCCCAGCAGCGGCAAAACCACCGGCATGATCCACGCCGCGCGGTTGAATCCTTTGTTTTCGGGTTCCGCCAGTACCGTGGCACCGTATTCTTGCACGAACGCTTGAATCGTCAGATCATCCGGTTCGTTGCGCGCGACGCGATCGTCCACTTCCTGCAGCATGCCGTGGGAGTAGGTGCATCCCACATGATTGCAAGCCGTCAAAATCTGGTTGCAGCCGCACACGCACAGCAATTTCCCGCCAACGCGCTTGGCACGGTCGCTGGATTGTGCCCGCGCTACACCGGCCAAACTCGGCAGCAGCAAAAAGAAAACCGCGGCGACGCCAATCGGTTGCGACCACCGGGACTTTGCGATGGTGCGCGGGTCAGTCATGTGGGTTAGCTCCCTTGGCGAGCGCCGGGACTGGCGCCCCTGCCGGGGTGGCTCGCGAGATTTCCGGCACCGCGCGCAGCGCGATTACCGGCTGCTGGTTCGGAACCATCGCCAGCAGCGTGCCTAACACCACGATCAGCCCGCCAAACCAGATCCATTTCACCAGGGGATTCAGGTACGCGTGAATCACCGGACGGCCGGTGTCGGGACTGCGTCCCGCGTAGACGACATACAAATCGCGCAGCATGCTGCTGCGTATCGCCACCATCGTTTCGGTCACCTGGCTGGCCAGGAAAAATCGCCGCTCAGGGTAGAGCATCATTTCCGACTTGCCGTTGCGAAACACTTCCAGCGTGGCGCGATCGGATTGGAAATTCTGGTTGGCCACCTGATCGAAGTTCTGGCAGACCAGGGTGTACGGGCCGATCGCGATCTTCGATCCCACCCCCATGTCCGACTGCACGTCTTGATTGAAGGCTTGCCCGGAGATGCCCACGAACACCAGCACCATGCCTAAGTGAATGATGTACCCGCCGTAGCGCCGGGTGTTGCGCAACGTCAGTTGCACCGCGCCATCGACCAAATTCGTGTTGCCCCGCCCCGCGATCACTCGCGCGCCGCGGTAAAATTCCGAAGTAATCGTGAGTCCCACGAATACCGACAGAATCCAGCAGATCACCGCATACGGACTGCGCGCCCCGCCGGCGAACGCCGCGATTCCGGCCACCACGCCCCCGGCCAGCGGCCACGCAAAATTCCGCCACAGACTATCCATCGAAGTGCGGCGCCAGGCCAGCAGCGGACCTACACCGGTGAGCAGCAAAAGGAACAGCGCGATGGGAATATTTACTTTGTTGAAGAACGGTGGGCCCACGCTAATGCGGTTATTGGTGAACCACTCGGAGAAAACCGGGAACAGCGTGCCCCAAAAAACCGCGAAGCACGCCGCCAGCAGCACCAGGTTGTTGAATAGAAAGCTGGATTCGCGCGAGACCAGCGAGTCCAATTGATTGTCGCTGCGCAAATAGTCGCGATTACGAATGTAAACGAACAAGCACACCGCAAAAACGATGCACAGAAACGTCGTGAACCACGACCCAATCGAAGATTGCGCAAACGCATGCACCGACGCCACCACGCCGGAGCGGGTCAGCAGCGTCCCCAAAATGCACAACATGAACGTGGTAAACACCAGCCAGATATTCCACACCTTCATCATCCCGCGCTTTTCCTGCATCATCACCGAATGCAGAAACGCGGTGCCGGTGATCCACGGCAGCAGCGACGCGTTTTCTACCGGATCCCAACCCCAGTAGCCGCCCCAGCCCAGCACGGCGTATGCCCAGTGCGCGCCCAGCAGAATTCCCGCGCTCTGGAACGTCCACGCGATCATGGTCCAGCGCCGGGTGATGTGAATCCACTTCTCGCCAGGATACCGGCCCAGCAGCGCCGCCATCGCAAAGGCGAACGGCACGGTGAAGCCGGTGTAGCCGAGATACAGAATCGGCGGATGGATCACCATTTCGGGATACTGCAGCAAAGGATTCAGTCCCTTACCATCCGGCTGGGCCACCAGGTGTGCGCCGCCGGAACCCGCGGCGGCCACCGTCCCAATCACGCCGAAAGGGCTGGCGACGAAATTATTCAGGATCAGGAAAAATATCTGCACGCAGGCCAGCACCACGCCCACGTATGGCATCAGCTCGGGATGTTTGCGGCGGTTGAGGAAGAGCACGAAAAAAGCGTAGATCGAAAGCAGCCAACTCCAGAAAAGCAGCGAACCTTCTTGCCCGGCCCATAGCGACGCGAATTTGTAAGCGGCGGGAAGCGCCCGATTGCTGTGCTCCACCACGTACATCATCGAGAAGTTGTCGGTGAAGAAAAGGTACTCTAGGCTCGCCACCGCGAGCGTCACTAGGATAAAAACCGCCATTCCGGCGTTGGAGGCGCTTTTTAGCAACAGCGTCTTGCGCGAAATGATTCCAGAGATTCCCGCCGCCGCGGCGTACACCCCCGCGACCAAAGCGAGCATGAGGGCAAACGATCCGAATACGTCCACCGATTCTCCTTACGCGTTCAGCTACCGGACATGGGCGTGGAAGCCGCACTGCCGCCGGTCATCGGACTGGACTTAAGTGGCGACGGCGCAGCGCCTGGGTTGGTTAGCTGGGGAGTGGCTTGGTACTTCGACGCGCACTTGGCTTGCACTTGTTCGGCTACGAACCGGCCATCCGGCATCAGCTTGCCTTCGACCAGCGCCTGCGCGTTATCTTTGAAAGTATCGGGCAAGGGATCGCGCCCCGCGTAACTCACGTCCAGCGCGCGGCCTTGCTCTTCCAGAACGAAGTCCACCCGCCCCGGCAGTCGCGCGATCGAGCCGGTGCGAACGTTTCCCGCCACCCGGATGCGCTGGTGGGCCGCCGCGCCGTGCAATCCCGACAATTCCGAAATCGTGTGATAGTAGGTCTTGCTCTGGGTGAATCCGGTGTACGCCAGCGCGGCCAGAGCAGCCACGATGATCACCGAACCGATAACGAATTTATTGCGCGCCGGCATAACAAACCTCGCAAACGGACTAAGTTAGGGCGGGACAGCCGAATTCTATCACAGCCACAGAATGCGCAATGGGTGCGGTGGCACAACCAACCTCGCGGTGCGGACTTCAGCTGACCTCAGCCGCAGTGCGAATCCACCACACAAGAAACCAAAAAATCCCGAGATCAGGTCCGGCATTTTCGAAACCAATTTGAATCGAACCGCTTCCGCACAAGCCAGGCTGGCTGTGCCACAGAACCTGCGTTCATGCCGGTGCAGCTGGCAGCGCGCTCGCACTTCCCTTCCCCACGATCTCCACTCCACTTTGCCGCAGCGTCTCCGCCAGCTCCGGTATCCCCGGCTCGACCAAGGCAATCTGCTTAGGCCGATACGAAAACTGAATTCGCCTCAGCAACGCCGCCCCATGGTCCCGCACAATCGCGCCGGCAATCCCGTGATCCGCCGCCGCATCGCGGCCGGGGTAAGCCTCAGCCACCGGACACTCCAAAACGTAAGCCAAATAATAATTTCGCCGCTGAAATTCCGCCAGCGCGGCCGCATCTCCGGAAAATGCCCCGGCAATCCCAGCCTGTGCCATCACCCCGGCCAGCCACTGCTTGGCGGCAACCGATCTCTCCGCCGAGGGCGGCGCGACGCTATAGAAAAAATCCTCCATTGGGTCCGGAGGCGCCAACGCGAGAAACAACGTCTGCATATGAATCGGGCGATAGCGCGTGGCCATTTCGAGCCGTTCGATACGCCGCCGGATGTGCGCCGCGGGCGTGGTCACGCCGCAGCCATCGCATCGCGGGACATAGTTTCGCCGTTGCATAGTCTTAGGATGGCACAGAGCGGGCTGGCGCCATAGAAATTGTGAGGGGGCGATCAAATCTGGGCGCTCGCTGGACGCAAACGCCGAAAGCGCGATTCGCGGGCTAGGGCTTGGTGCCAGCCGGCTCGGGCTCGGCGGAGGAGAGTTTATGCGCCGGCTGACCCAACTTCGCTCGCAGGCACCCCACCAACTCGGGCGCCAGCTCGGTAATATCCATGCCTTCCGATACCATGAATTTACAGCTCAGGATCGGACGCGCGCGATCGTCATCCTGCAATTGGCAGTTCACCCGGCAGTATTGGCAGTCTTGATTCCAGCAGAATCGTCCGTAAGGAATCGTTTCCGGGCTGATGAACTGAAAGCAGCGCAGCAGTGAGTTGCGCTCGGGCACCAGGAAATTCTTCCCCAGGATGGTGATCTCGACTAGCCGTTCGAATGGCCGGAAAATTTCTGACATATATGAATTACCCGCCTTTTGCGGATGGCTCGCCCGCTGCAAGAAAACTACTGGACTCCGCCCATGCGAGCAACCACCAGGGCGCGGCACGGTGCCCAAGTGCACACGGGCATAGGACTCGGTAATTTCGCGGATCGCGCGGCAGGCAGCAGGGGGAACTACGCGAGCAGGCTCTACACTTTCGCGTTTCTTCGGCGACCAACCCCTCCCGAGGCTTCGGGGAGGGGCGAGCGTCTTGACGTTATCTCTGCGAGATTGCTACCAATGGGGCCACCAGTGTTGATGTGGGTGACACCGGCGCGAAAGTGGCTCCAGTTCAGCGAACACGTAGGCGGTCACGTTGCCGAGCTCGGATGGCCCTCCGCTGCCCAGATTGGACACCGGGGCGCCTTGGTCGCCGTAAGCGGAATAAGCGTAAACAATGTGCACCCCGGGCGACACGGCGCTCAACTGAAAAGCGAAGCTCGCCGGATTGGACCCCGCAGCGCTCGTTTCCGTCGCCGCCTGCCACGCGCCTTGCACGGTGTCCAGCTGATAGTAGAGCGATTGCGGCGGCGGGGTGACCGGCAAGAATGAGCTGGTTGCCGCCGCGGTGAACGAGGGATTGGGATTGGTGGTGGCGAAGATGGCGAGGTCGGAGACGGTTTCCGAATCAACCACGCCCTGAACGACAGCGGTTATCGGGATGTTATTGATGACGTTGGGGGTCACAACCGTGGCGTTATTGCCGCCGTTGTTGGCGACGTACACATTGTCGGTCGCTAGGTTCACGGCCAAAGCAGTGGGACTTGAACCCGCAGCCGCTGGCGCTTCCACGGTATTGGTGGAGCCGTCGATCACGGTGATATCCGCGCTGCCGCTGTTGGCGAGGTAAACCTTGTTGTTGACTGGGTCAACCGCGACGGCGCTAGGGCTCCCGCCCGTGGCCAGCGTTGCCGTGACCGCGTTCGTCGCACCATTGATCACGGTGACGTTGCTGCTGCCCTCGTTGGCCACGTACACGGTGTTGGATATTGGATTCACTGCGACCGAAACCGGACCAGAACCCGCAGTCACGGTAGCCGTCACCGCGTTGGTGGCGCCGTTGATCACCGTGAGGCTGTCGCTGCTCTCGTTGGCCACATAAACCGTATTGGTTGCCGGGTCGACTGCCACCGAAACCGGATCGGTACCCACATTCACCGTAGCCGTCCGGGCATCAGTGGCTCCGTCGATCACCGTCACGTTATCGCTGCCAGCGTTGGCGGTGTAAACCGTATCGGTAACCGCGTTGACCGCTATCGCCACCGGGTCGGTGCCCACAGCCACCGTAGCGATCGCGGTATTCTCGGCCCCGTCGATTACTGTGACGTTGTCGCTGCGGCCGTTGGCCACATAAATGGTAGTGCTCGCTGGATTCACCACAACCGCATCCGGTTTTCTGCCCGCGGGCACGGTAGCGGTCACCGTGTTCGCGGCGCCACTCACCACGGTCACGTCATTGCTGTCCGTATTGGCCGCGTACACCGTATTTGTTACCGGATTGACGGCAGCCGCGCTAGGCGCCCTGCCCGCGTGAACTGTGGCGATCAAAGCATCGTTTGCTCCGTCGATCACGCTCAGGTTATCGCTTGCTTTATTTGCGAGGTACACCGTATTCGTCGACGGGTTCACCGCTACGGCCGCAGGCGCCGACGCCGCCGCCAGCATGGCGGTCCCATTCGTCGCCTCATCCATTACCGTCATGCTAATGCCCTGGAGGTCGGCGACATAAACCTTGCTGGTAAGCGGATTAATCGCCAGCGAATAAGGCTCTATAGCCGTAGGCAGCGTCGCCCTCACCGTGTTCGTGGCCCCATCGATCACCGTTACGCTGTTGCCGCAGGGGCGGTTACCGCTGCAATTGCTCAAATTGGCCACGTATACAGTATTGGTAACCGGGTCTACTGCCACCGCATCGGCCTCGCTCCCCGCTGGCACAGTCGCGGTAACGGTGTTGTCCGCGCCATTGATTACGGTCACGCTGTCGCTAATCCCGTCGCCCACGTAAACCGTGTTCGTTACCGGATTGATCGCAACTCCCACCGCGCCCATACCGGCTGCCACGGTGGCGGTCACGGTGTTGGTCGCCCCATCGATCACGCTGAGACTGGTGCCCTCGCCGCTGGTGCTGTTGCCGTTGGTCACTTCGTTCACTGCAATCGCCTCGGGGCCACTGCCTACCGCAATGGTGGCCACCACTGCATTGGTCGCGCCGTCAATCACCACCACATTGTTAATATTCTGATTCGACACATAAATCATGTTGGTTAGCGGATTGACGGCAATCCCGTACGGAGAGCTACCTGTCTGAGTGGCTGAATAGAAGGGCAGGCCCACGGCGACCGTAGTGGTCACGGCGTTGGTCGCGCCGTTAATCACGCTCACACTGCCGCCGTCCTCGTTTACGACGTAGATCGTATTGGTCAGCACGTTGGCTGCAATGAGGCCCGTCGCTGCCCCAGTCTCCACGCTCGTCGTAGCAGTGCTCGTGGCCCCGTCGATCACACCAACGTGCCCCGGCTCGTATCCGGACAGCCCTATATAAATCGTATCGGTTAAGGGGTTAACCGCAGACGTATCAGCTCCGAACGTCAACGTGACGGTCCCGGTGATGATATTGGTCGCACCATCGATCACCGCGACAGTTTTTCCGGTGCTCAGGACATACATGGTATTGGTCACCGGATTGACCGCAATATCGCAAGCCGGCACAGCAATCGTAGCGGTTACGGTTTGCGCGAAAAGAACGCCGGGCGCCAGCAAGATTCCGAGCGCCAAGGCAGCGACAACCCAACGGGAGAATCGGAACGAAATGCGCAACATGGCGGCCTCCTTACGACAGTGTTTTGTTTGGCGCCGCAGCGAGATTGGCTTCCACGAGCGCAACACCGCAAGACCTGCGTCAACCACCTGCTCCATTGATTTCATAACGTGTCCTCCAGCCAGCGGGCTCTCCAATACGCACCTGGCCGAACGTAACCAGGATCGGCTGGTTTGGATTGATGCCCCGATACGAGACCTACCTTACGCTTAAGTTATGGGTCCGAATATGTAAATTAATCAGACGGAATTACGAAGGGAGGAGGAACCGCCCAGAATGCCCCTTATGAATGGTGCAAGTGCCATGCCAAAAAGGGCCGCGCGACGGTGGGGGCACAATTCGCTGAGGGGACTAGAACTGGTCGGGAACAAGGAGCGGTCGTGCGCTCGCGAGGGACTCTGCAAATACACTCCACAATTGTGCAATGGTTCGGGCCGCCGATGGCGCGGACGATCCATCACCGGTGGGCCGGAGAAATTCCTGGCGAGCAAACGAGCGTGTACAGGTGCCGCTCCCAACCTCTGCGCCCTTCCCTATTTTATATTTGGGCTGTTTCCGGGCTACGGCGATTCAGTTTGCGGTGTGTTTTTGACTGGAGGCGGACAGTTCCTCATCGATGATCTTCTCGAAGACGTCCGCGGGCTGAGCCCCTCGGAGAAAAGTGCCGTTGACGAAGAATCCGGGCGTACCCACAACGCCCGCACTGGTCCCCAGCTGTATATCCTGGTCGACTTGAGCCTTGAATCGCCCGCTGCTCAAGCAGCCGTCGAACGCCTTCTGGTCCAGCTTTAGGGTGCGTGCGTACCGGATCAGATCGTCATCGCCCTGCTTGCCGGAATTGGCAAAAAGCACATCGTGGTATTCCCAATATTTGCCCTGCTCGCCGGCACAACGAGAGGCTTCGGCCGCCAACTCCGCCTGCGGGTGCAGTTGCCGGAGCGGAAAATCCCGATATCCCAGCTTTACCTGCCCCGGATATTTTGCCAGCAGCTGGGTAATCGTGGACTCCGCCTTTCCGCAATACGCGCAACTGAAATCGGAGAACTCGACGATGGTAACCGGGGCTTTCGGGTCTCCCCGGAGCCGCGCCGGATCGACACCCATTTCGATCTTGGGCGGGCCCAGCATGACGAGCAGTTCCCTGTCGTCCACCGCCCTCTGCATAAGGCCCTGGATGTACGCCACCCGCGCCTTTTGGATCTCCTTGTCTTTCAATCCCTGGCGGATTTTGTCTTTCACGTCGTCAAAGGGCTGTTTGATCTGGTCCTGACGCGCCTTATAGTAGGCGCTCACTTCATCTTCGGTGGGTTCGGCAATCTTGGAATCCACTTCGGACTTCATCAGATCCTCGGCGCTGACGCCCTTTCTCTTCGCCTCCGCTTCAACCAATTTCTGATTTAGGACCGACTGAAGCGCCCGTCGCTTCACCGCGAAAACCTGCTGTGCCATCCGTTGTAGTTGTTGTTGTTCGTTAGTCGGAAGTTGATTTTCGTAAATGGGCTCACCGGCATAGACGGCCAGCGGCGGCGGGAGTTGCGATGAGTTCTTATCCTGAGCGCGGATAGACGGAGAGAGAACAACGGAACCGAAACACGCCAACAACATGAGACCAAGCCAGCCAGGACACCAGCCGGAGTTGTTACCTTGATTTGGGAAGTCGATTCTTATCCGTTTGCCGGAAATCCACACCGTCATATCAGGGCGCCTCAACCAGCAGCTTAAAGACCGGCACAAATTTTAGCGCTGGTTCAAGGTGTAGCGGTAGTAGTGCTGGCCGCGACCGCGGGCGCCGGAACCACCACGTACCGGGTGCAGGTCGAGGCATTCCCAACCACAGTATGGGTCCCCGACGTGCGCGGCAACGCCAGCACGCAAGCGAGATCGATCACTCCCACGTAGTATTCTGGTGCGTCGTCGACGATTTGATAATCCGCGATCACCGCATACGACTTGCCGGTGGTGGGGCTGGTGTACGCGGTCACCTTGTGCGGATCGAACCCCGTTTCAAATACTCCCCCGTTAGGACAATTCGGCATCTTCGAGACATACGCATAATCCACCAGAGCCGGTATGCCGCTGCCTGAGGCGGCAGGAAGTTGCAGCGCCGTATACGCGCTGTCCCCAAACTCCCCACCGACCAGCGCCAAATGGTTCGGCCCCGGCGCGGAGACGATCGAAGCGGTTCCGCTAGCGCCGTAGCCGCCGTCGTTGAGATTTATAAATTGTCCGGGAGCGGTCCAAGTTCCTGGCGAACCGGCCGTGAATTCGGCCTGAGTCAAATCGGTGATGTAGATGTTGTCGCTGAATTCGTCGGAGGACAAAGCGATCCCAGTCGAGCAATCCTCAGCCGCCGAATCCAGCGCCCCTCCGACGGAATTGCCATATTCGGTCAAGCTGTTGTCAGACCCGACTTGCAGCAGATCGTAGACCCCGCCCGCGGTGAGCGTCGCGCCGTAGGAGGCGGACAGGATCAAGTTGCGAGTCGGATCGACGGAAACTCCCTCCGAAGCCATATTGGCCAAGCCGAATGGAGTGTTGAGCGAGTTGTTCGCGAGGTTCAGGATCTGAATTCCGGTGCCCGAGGCGCCGCTTGAATTTCCCATAGTGATCGCGGCGGTGTTGTTTGCGGCATTGATGGCGACCCCGCAATTTTCGCAGGTGCCGCCGGAATAGGTGACCCAAGTTTCGGCCCCGCTGGTAATGGTGGTCAACGTAGACCCGTTGATCACATCAATGTTGTTTGTGTTCTCGGTGCAGACTACCTCGCCCGTCATCGAATTCGCGGCGCAGGAATTCACCACGCCGGGGGTGACAAATGTGGTCGCGGTGCTGTTGCCTTCGAGCGGCACTTCCGCCACTCCGTTGATCGCGGTCATCCACGACCCGAACGGAACATAAGCGTTCACGTTTGCTCCCACTGTCACGGCGATCGAACTCAGCGGCACGCAGGCAGCCGCCATCGCGGCCGGCTCGGCGGAGCCACACTTATCGCAATGGGCGGTGGCGCTGGAATATCCGCAATGATTCGATCCCCCGTCGCCTGTCCCGCCCCTGGTGACATAAGCCTTAAATCCTTCGGGGGTGCCCGCATGATCGGAGTTCTGATACCGGCTGACCTCGCCATCATCAACCGGTTTCACACCCAGCGCATTGTAATTGGCGCTGAATTGAGTGTAGACCGCTGCTGCCCATTGCCAGTCCACCGCAGAGGAGGACGAATTCGAGAATGTTCCTTGCCAGGTGACGTGCTCGATGCCGCCGGGCAACCCGCCGGCCGGTACCGAAAATGCCACCGCATCCAGAAAACTGTTGCTGGCAAGGCGCTTGGTGGGAAGCGTCGTGGACCACATGCCAGGCGTCCCCGCGGTGAAAGTTGTGGTAGCCGCTGTCGCCCCGGGGTCGTAAGTGACGGAGGCGTTCGGCGCGCTTACAGTGTACGGCGTGCCGTTGGCGGTGAATGTGATCGTCACGCCGGTAAGATAAATAGTCAGCGGCGTCTTGAGCTCGTTGGGGCCAAGGCGCAGTTGGTTTAAAGAGCTGTTGAACCAGATCGTGGTCCCTCCCGCGATGGGTGCGCGGTTGAAATTACAACTCTGCGAGCACGCGCCTGGCGCGTCCGCCGCTACCGCCAACGATGCGAACGTGAAGCACGATGCCAGCGCTGCAAAGCTAACTTTGGCCAACTGTGATTTGAAAGTTTTCATATCGCGGATGTCCCCGAGGCCCCCACTCCAGCCGGTCGACTCTCTGAATCCACGATAGCCCTGTTAGCGACGGCCCCGTGAGTACTATACGGCTAGTACTAAGCGGTCGTGTGTGCAAAAGCAAAAGTACACGCTCAAACACATCCAGGGTCAAAGGTTGACGCTTAACGGGAAGCCCACTCTGACCTCCTCTCTCGGGACGTGAGGTCGCGAATGGAAATTCGTTTAGGTAGGAAGCGCAAGTACCGGGACAACGGCGGGAATGTAATTGAGTAGAAAGAAGTTACGAGCCTTGCGAGACGCTTCGAGACCGCCCGATCGCGCCTAGGACAGGGGTCACGGAATAACTTTGAATAATCCGTACATGCCGCGATCCAGATGATCGTTCACATGGCAATGGAACATCCATACGCCCGGATTGTCCGCCACCATGTCGGCAACTACCATCGACATCGGTCCCATGGCGATCGTGTCGCTGCGCATACCGTTGACCAGCACCGTCTGGCCGTGCCAGTGCGGCGCATGCACATCGTCTTCGTTGCTGTTGGCCAGCAGGTACCAGCGTACCCGCTCCCCTTTCTTCATTGTTAGCAGTGGCAGCGTAGCGCGGATGTAGCCGTTCATCGTGTAGTGTTCGAGCGTCTTGATAAAGTTCGGATCGTTGATCTCGGCCATTTTGTATTGTTGCGGCTGCACGATGTTGTTCATGAAAAATGCGCTTTCGCCTTCTTGAAAGATCGCGAACGCTACAACGAATTCCCGGTCCACGTCCTTGGGCGTCCCATCCGGCTTGGCAGTACCCTTTCGGGAGACGATGATCGGCCCCAGCAGCCCGGTGTTCATGTCGCGAGACTCCACAAAATGCGAGTGATACATCCACAACATTGAACTGGGATCTCCCGGGCCCGGCCCCGCGCTTTCGGGAACCGTCCAGGTGTAAGTAAATACCTCGCCGTGCTGAACGGCGTTGCCTTTCTTTGTACGGTCAGGCGGCGTGCCGGGCGCCTGGCTGTAGTAGGCGCCTTCGGAGTCTTTGTCGTAGGCCAGTCCGTGCGGGTGCATGGTCACGATCAGCCTGGTATTATTTTTGAAAACCACCTTGATGGTGTCGCCGACTTCCGCCCGGATCAGCGGCCCCAGGATCCCCAGGTGCTCCCACTCGGGCAGACGCGGCTTCAGCGTCTTAAAAGTGTCATCGGTATATTCCCGATACAAAGCCTTCGTGTAGATGGTAGAAATCTCGCGTGGCAGACGAACCAGGTCGCTATCTCCGCCGGGAAACAACGGTTTGGCATGCGGTGCGTAGTCCCATTGAACTTCGTCCGCGGCAATGTAATAGGTATGGACTTTCTGGAGGGAACTTGCTGCGTCCGGCGCTTGAGCGTCGGTGCGCGCAAAAAAGAACACCAACGCAACGACAAGGCCCGCAAAGCGCAAAGCCTTCAATCCGCCTTCCCCGCATGCTCCGAAATTCGGTGGCTCATTTGGCTCGCAGCAGAATAGCACGGGCCAGAAAAATACGATGGAGAGAGGCGCTTGATGCCTGCGTCTCTCCGCCGTTTGTCCAAGGTTTAAATTTACTGTGAGGCACTCGCCGGGGGCTGCGGAATCGCTACATAGCGGGTGCAGGCAGAGGCCGTCCCGACAACGTTATGGGTGCCCGACGCACGAGGCTGCGCGAGTACGCATGCGAGGTCCACCACTCCCAAGTAGTTCGGGCCAGTGCCGCCCAGGAAGCAATCCGCAAACACTGCATAGGACTTTTCGGTATTGGGGCTGGTGTACGCGCTGACCGTGTGTCGATCCCATCCGGCGATAAATGCGTTCCCATCCGGCGTGTTCGGCATGTTCGAGACGTACGCCCAATCCGCCAGCGCGGGCGTGCCGCTGCCCGATGTGGAAGGAAGTAGCAGCGCCGAATATGCGTCCCCGCCAAACTCTCCGGTGAGTACCGCCAAGTGGTTCGTCCCCGGTGCGGCGACGATCCCGGCCGTCCCGGCCGCGCCGTACACGCCAACGGCGCCTCCGGACCCAATGAGATTGCCATAGCCGGCATCGCCCAGATCGATCAATTGACCGGGGGCGGTCCAGGTGCCTGCCGTGCCCGCGGTGGCACTTGGCGTAAATGCGGCCTGACTCAAATCCGTAATGTAAATGCTGTCGGTGTATTCATCCGAAGACAACGCAATCCCGATGGAACAATCCTCGGCCGATGAATCCGGCTGCCCTCCGATGTAATTGCCGTACTCGGTCAGGCTGGCGTCAGACCCCACTTGTAACAGGTCGTAGACCCCACCTTGAAGATTGGTGCCGTACGACGCCGATAGGATCAGGTTGCGGCCGGGATCGAAGGCCATGCCTTCTGAAGCGAGATAGGTCAAACCAAACGGAGGGTTCAGCGTATTGTTCACGAGGTTGAGAATCTGAATTCCGCC
>Ga0302326_10006641_pt1 | contig 25912 bp, 25 predicted proteins | sample Palsa_T0_3_FD_202264 | JGI IMG/M metagenome (GOLD analysis project Ga0302326, IMG submission 202264) | Peat permafrost microbial communities from Stordalen Mire near Abisko, Sweden - Palsa_T0_3 | ecosystem: Environmental > Terrestrial > Soil > Palsa > Peat permafrost | place: Sweden: Abisko... | reverse complement strand
TCTATGGTCTGAACGCGCACGATAGAAGCGCGCTCGCGGAAAAAGACAGCTAACTCGTATGCCATTAGATCTTGCCAATTACCAAGTGCAGACGCGGGACGCTGTGAAGGCCTTCTGGGGCAATCGGGACGCTGCGCGACGGAAACAGGCTGAACTCGGCAAGCAGGATCAAGGCGAACGCGCGGGCGTTACCGCCGGCAAGAATATGGATGGCTTTACGGCGCTCGTTCTGGAACTTGTGGCGGCGAATGGACTTGCAGACGCCCAAGTGATGCGTGGCGGTCGGCTACTTACGCTTCCGGGATATTTCCGTCCGACAAAGCTTTGGGATGTCCTCGTATTGCATAAAGGGAAGCTCATTGCCGCACTCGAATTCAAATCTCAGGTTGGACCTTCGTTCGGCAACAATTTCAACAATCGAGCTGAGGAAGCGATTGGGACTGCGCTTGACCTTCAAACTGCTTTCAGAGAAGGCGCGTTCGGAGAAGCTCCAAAGCCATTTGTCGGCTGGATGATTCTTCTTGAGGACGAACCTGCGTCGCGCGCTCCAGTCAAAGAGCTGTCGCCGCACTTTCCTCTTTTCCCAGATTTCAAGAGCGCTTCTTATGCCGAGCGATACAACATTCTCTGCAAAAAGCTTGTGCACGAGCAACTCTACACGGCCGCTTCGGTAATTCTGTCGCCTCGAACGGCGGCGCAATCTGGCGACTACTCGGAGCTCTCCGAGCTTACGGGGCTAAAGACGTTCGTTACGGGATTTGCGGGACACATCGCGGCAACCGCGGCGCTGTCCGCATAACCGTCTTCTCTAAGACGGCACGATCACGCTCGCGGCAAAGCTACTTGCAATTGAACGGCGTCTTCGTGGGCGATCCGCTAACCGACAATATTCTCGACCGCGACGGTTAGGCGGAATAGAGAAGCCACCAGTGGAGCGAGTCGTCGGGCGCCGTCCAGCGTCGGGTTAAGTCAACGAGACATTCAAAATCCGGAATTTTGAACTTGGCCGCTTTCGCCATTTCGGGAGTCATTAATTGCTCAACGTGAGCGACTAGAATCGCCTTCAAATGGCGCTTCGCGATTTTATCATCGTACACCTTCTGAGCAATGCCGATCGCGATGCTATCCAAATAATTCAAGATTGCGACGATCTCGATTATGAGTGTAGGCGCATTTCCTAATAGCCCGCCACCTTTCGCAGCCACGTTCACCTTTCGCAATTGATCATTTAGTACCGGGTCAGAGTCATAGCGATTGCAGATAGCAAGGGTCCGCTCCTTTCGGGCTTCATCTCGAATTCTGTTAATTTGCACCCAGCCCAAGACGACCAGCAGAATGCTTGTCCCAGCCAAAATGAGGTTGGCGAGGGCGCTCCATTCGTCCCATCCTATTTTTGAAAGGAGTTCCATTGTCAGCCTCCCTACGGCCATTCGAGTGTTTGCTATGTGTTTGCTAGACCGAACTTCGGCCTCGGAGGACTCCCAGTAAGTGTTTTATTTTGTTGGCGCACCGGGCAAGATTCGAACTCGCGACCCCCTGTTTCGTAGTCTTTCATAGAGCGTTGATTCTACAGAATATTTTTGGAAACCGCTCCTATTTCGAGCTAAATGAAATCAAAGGGTTAGGGCTACGCTGCAAACCGGAAAAGCGACCTGCTAAGGTTCCCGAATCAAGCGCGAAGGTCTCACGCCCGCGGCCTTTCGCGTGCCTCAAGGAGGAAGAGCCTCATGCGTGTCACCGCGCCCGCCCTTCTTCTGGCCCTGACGCTGTCCGGCTGCATCACCCTGTCCCATGACTTCTACCTCATGGGGCGCACTTCGGGGGTGACGGGCTCCGCAACCGTGCCTGCAAATGGGCAACACGGCGGACCAATCACGATCACGCTCGGCAAGCGAGTTTTTCAGGGGCGCTGGGTTTACGCCGAGTCTGGCGGAGCGGCTGGTATTGCGACCGCAACGGGGTACTCGGGGGCACACACTGCGACCGCGACGGGGACCGCCGTGGGCCTTCCGACAGGCGGCAACGGAACCGTCTTGGCAGCGGCGGCGGATGGGACCACGCTCAGATGCACGTTCTATTTCAGCGAATGGAATTTGAAGGGGACCGGAGTCTGTCAGGACAACAAAGGCGAGACTTACGATCTTCAAATTAGTTAGGCGGCATGACAGCGGGACGCTCCAATGACAGACGCGGTGACATTTATCGTTGAATGCCTCCGTGATGGTGGCATAGCCAAGTCCTACGATCTACCCTGCCCCATCCCGCTTAGCGGCGATTTTCATCCTCCGCCTCAATCTCAATTGATCAACGAGGCAAAAGACAATCTCATGAACGAACGCCTCGCGGCTCCGCCATTCGAGGGCTGGACGTTTCGAGTTCGGCGCGCATAGCGCACGCGCTTTCGGAGGGCGGCAATGTCCAATATCGATCCGCTCTTGGCTCCCATCCAAGCATTAGCGGCACTCCCCAAAGGGACATCAACTCGCGCGGCGTATGAGCGCCTATCCGAAGCACTCGTTACCGTCTTTCCGGCGCTAAGAAGCCGCTCCCCGGAAAATGTGGACCGCTTCGCCATTCAATCCGCGTTGTCGAATGCGGTGCGCGCGACGGGGCTCCCAGACAATTCGGGCGGCGGCGTCACCGCCGAGTCAGTGGCAACGGCAATTTGCGACGCGGTGACGGCAACGGATGCGAAGCGCGTCTACCTTTGCCCCCTAAACTACGGAGCGGAGCTTTTGCCCCGAAAGTTTGGACCATGCGAGGTTCAAAAATTCTCGCAATCCGAGCTTGAGGCGGAACTTCAAATTGCGCGATTGAAGCGCCAGACGCCTCAGTTGCGGTTAGACACAAAACTCTTATCGCTGTTTCAATGGTTGGTTGTCAGGGAAACGGTGCTACTCCCGGAACGCATCGGACAACGCTCAGTCCCAATGTTCTACCGCATCGCGGGACAGGACTATGGCGAAATCAACCCCCACGCCAGCACGTGGCCGCGAGCGGTTGAGGAAGCAGCATTCGCCTTGCTCCTATTGCCGTGGGAGGATTTGGTTCGCGACCCGAACGTCGATTGGCGTCCATTTCGCATTCCTTGGGTTTACACTTCGGAACACGATCCGTTTGTCCGTCTTGCTACGCCCGAGGACGCCGACTCCCTCGCGCTAGAGCCATTTGGTTACGAGGACCCGAAGACCGGCGAGTGGGACCAATGGGAGGTCCCGATGCGCACGGAGTTAGCGGGCAACAAAAATGACGCAATAGTCCCTCTCACCGACCAACGTTGGAACGAAATAACCAGTGCTCTGCATTTGCCTGCGTTCAATCAGCGCGTAGTTCATTTTCTCGTTCGTGCCTTCGCTACCGATGGAATCGACGAATTTCTGGCGCACGCGATCACGATAGAAGCGGCACTTGGCAGGCCAGAAGATTTTCACGGAAGTACGCGGCCTCGCATCGGTCGCCAAAATCCTGGCGCGACGGAGCGCGTGGCCCGCCGCGTCGAAGCAATCTTGTCCGATGCGAGCGCATATCGCGATTACAAAGAGCTTTTTGACTTACGAAGCAAATTCGTTCACGGAAGCTGCTTGGCCAAGATACCGTCGGAAACACGATTGAAGGCGCGACGCCTCGCGCGCCGGGTCGCTGATGCTCTTGTCAGCGCCGCTTCGTCAACTACGTATCAGGATCGCAATGCATTCCTGTCGGCATTGTGCCCCTGAATGGATAGCCTATCCAGCAAGGCGATTGTCCCGTCGCCATCGCGGCACGATATATCGAACTTGATGCGAGCCCGGACGGCAATTGGAGTCATTTCGATGTGCATTCGAATGCGGCGGTTGCACTTCCTGCGGCCGATCCCCATTGGACGGGACCTTTACTCTCAAGGTGAAGCAGGTTGATTTGACGGCCGAGATTTGCGCAGTAGTCAGCGGCGGTCTTGAGAGCCTTGTTTCGCGCCTGCGCTTCGCCGCCTTCAATACCCATTGCACCGACGCTGACCGAATAGCGATTGGGGTCGATCTGCGCGACCTCAGCCGGTGCGGCGCACGCGCTCAAAAGTAAAGTCCCAACTAGGATTCCGCTTGATGGTCTCATTGGATTTTCGCCTTTCCTGCCACGACAGTCACTGCGACGCGCCTTCGGTCATTCGCTGAATCATTGCCGACTCGCGAGCGATTTCGTCCTGCACGTCTTGCTTATACGGCAGAAAAACCTTGCGCCCACGTACCATAGACGCGCGGAATTCCGTGACCGCAGCCCTCGCAGGGCCACAAGGCTCCACGAATTGAGCGCCCTTTGGTGAGTGGCAGAACCGCTCAAGTTGGTCGGCAATCGGTCCTGCGTCTTGAGCGATTTGGTTTAGTTCGATGGCATATTGTGATCGTGCCACTTCGATCTGGTTCGTCCCAACTTCGATCTGATTTGCCGCTACAATCAGTTGACCGCGCTGAACACCCGAAAGCCTTGGCGCGACTCCAAGCATCTTGCTGATTCGCGCAGTATTGGTAGCGGATCGCTGATTGAAATCGGGACAATCCGCGATCCCCTTATCCATCCTCGCCGTGTCATTGCGGAGACGGGCAGTGAATTCCTCGATAGTCGCAGTTTTGGCGGCTGCGTCTTTGATTGCTTGAACTTCCGCAGCCTGCCGCGCCTGAACCGCGCGGACATCCGCTATGCGCTGACGGTCGCCAGCGGCTACTAATTGCAGGTGCGTGACAGCGGTCTGGAAATTGTCGAGACTGGAGCGAGCAACGTTCAAGGTGTGACCCGAAGCGGCCAGCGTGAGACTGTCATCGGTGAAAGTACCACTAGCTTGTAAGCCGCCGTACCATGCGCTAACGGGCTTAAACAATAAGTCGTGATCGGATGCTGCGCCATCCAACGGGATCGTCTCGTCCTTCACGGTGCCGTTAGCGTCTACCGCCACTTCTTCCAATCGTCCGGTGAGGTTGCCGTCCTTAGTCTCGATAATCTGGACGAGCGTGACGTTGCGGTCAGATGACGACACATAGATTCCCGACGCATCCGGCTTTCCGCATGACGCCAGCACCAAGGCAGTGCCAATGAACATTGCAATTCTGATTCGCACGATTAGCCCCACGTCCGCAGTCTGAGGAACATATGGCAATCCGGCGCGTCGCTCCAGAGCGAGGGAGCGTCTAAAGCGGGGCCGATAGCCTCCCCGCGATCTAAGGCGATTCGTAGCCTCTCCTCGCGATGCACATTGGACTACAGCAGATTCCATGGGGGACATTCCGAACAAGGGCCAGCGAATGAGTTTGTCCAGATGCTGAGGGCGGTATGGGCCTCGGGAAGATTGACGTGGTATTATATGAGAACATCCGATCATCCAGCCGTGGAGACATTGCAGTGTTCGAACGACCCAAAGACTCAACCTTTCGCGCCCGTATCGCGTCTCAAGGCGGCCTAGTTCATCTCGACTGTTATGTCGACGAAAAGAACGAGGACGGTAGCCCGCTCTACAGTCGAATTGTCGACGAAAATCCGCCCGGGCCATTGCCCTCAAGAGATCAAGCGCAGAAATTGGCGGTCGAGCTTGCACGTCTATATGGCTTCCGAAGCGACGAAATCGTTTGGGAGAATGAATAGCGTCTCACACAAATGGGCGCCGGGGAGATTTTCGCGCGCCTTCATGCGCGTCAGCGCAGAAGCACTGTCGAGTGCTCTTCTAGGGAGAACGAGATGGCGAGATTGAGCGTTAGCTTTGTGGTCCCCGTCGCCAACGAGATTGTCCAAATTTATTTTGGACCGTCCATCGATCATTGGGTGGGGAACTACCAGAACGCGACATCCGGTTTTGCAAAGGCACTCATTTTGGGGAATGCCGTAAATCAGTTTCAGCAAGGACGCGGGTTCGTCGGGGCCTTGGGAATTGGACTTGCAAAAGGACAAGGTGTCCGGCATCCCACGCCGACGATTTGTGAAGTGCTTATTCCGGCGAGTGCCACGAGTTACGGCGGCGAGATGAAGGTTATTGCTGTTCCTGAGGGTGACAATTCTACGCGGATAAACATCAACGGGCGCACGCAGGGTCTAATAGGTGGAAAGCTAACGGAAAACGTGCATGGATTGAGAGATTATTTGATGCACGCTCTTCCAGAGTGCCGACGCGCGCATGCAGATTCTGAGTCAACATCGAAAGTCCGCGGCGTGGCCTCTGAAATCGAGCGTCTTGCAGAATTGCACCAAAAGGGGCTTCTAAGTGATGGGGAATTTGCAGACGCAAAACGGAATATTCTCTCGTGAGTGGGGGCAATCTTGAGCATCGACAGAGCAACGCTCATTCAAAGCGGAAACGGTATCACAGACGGTGGCGGGGGATGGTTCATTGGCAACTTTCAAGCCATAAACACCCGAAGGCATCGTGAGAACATCTTAGTCAAGTATGGGATACATCACGCGGGGCAGGAGTGCGCCCACCCATTCGATCCCCAAGAGAAGCAACCCTATAAAGCGACGGTGTCAATCCTTGTCGAAGGTGGTCCATTCGTCCATTGGTTTCGGAATGACCCCGACAAAAAGGTGCCGTTCTCAGATGGCACAACCGAAGACGTGCGAGTTCTTGAGCGCGTGGGGGACTACCTGATCTACGAGCCAGCGGCGTTGCACAATTGGAAGGCCCTCGGGAATTCGGTCGTGATTACGATGCAGTTTCCGACCGAAGAGTGGTTTAAGAAGCATTCCAAATATCCACGTGCGCGCCGTCGCCGCAATAAGCGATAGGTGGACCAATGCGGATAGGACCTGTCGAAATCGCTCCTAGAGTTGCGATGCTAACGGCGGCGGCGCTCTTGGTCATCGTGCTTGGCGTGATTGCGTGGGCGCTTGCAACGCACCTTGGGTCACCAATGGAAGACGACTTGCAATCGCGTCTCACCAGATATTACACAGAACCCGTCATGCAGGGTGGGAATTTCGCGGGCGACTGGCGCGATTTGCCGGAAGACGAACAAGCGTGGTTCCCACATTTGGGCGCATTTACACCGCCAGATGAATTCGAATCCCTCAGTGTCCAAACGTCGGAAGACGGAACCGTCAAATTCAACGGTCGTCGCATTCCCGCGATCATCGCTAAGGTCAACATTACTTCGGTCAATCGTGAGGCAGGCACCAGAACCAATGGGTGCATGTTGGTGATGGAAGCCAAGGATGACGACTTTCAAGTATATCGGGACATCAACGTCGCAAACTGTAACGGGAGTGCGCTGTCTCAGGGGAGTCCGGACGATGGCCCTCCAATCGATGTTAGTGAAGCAGTTTGGAAGTCTCAGAACAACTTCCGGAAATGATGGTCGGGACGCTATGGGCGGAACACTGCGCCTCCGCGCAATTCGGAGACCTCTACCCGCCTTGTTCCGTGTCGGTGAACAGCGTCGTCAGTTCGATGAGAATCGGCCCGACACCGTCAACCCTATCAATCCCGAGTGAGTTTTTGAATGTGCTCCTCCCACCGAGTGATGGCGTCCCGCATTTCAGGCATGAAGTCGTAGCGTTGATACACCCCAACGATGCCCGAAAAACTACCAGAGACATGGTTCAACAAACGCTCGATGACCGGCAGGGAGACGCCAATCGAAGCGAGGCCGGTCGCGAAGGTTCTTCTGAGGTCGTGCAGCGTCCAATCGGACACGCCGCTTCGGACATCGAGTCTTCTTTTGCATGGCGAGAACCCCTTAAAGAGCGTGGTCCTCCCAAGTGCAGGAAATAGTAGAGCCTCGCGAACAGACGGCCGGGTCGCGATCGATCGCGCCATGCGGCCCAAGGGTATCGCGTGTTGCCTGCTGTTTTTCGTAAGAGATGAAGGGAGGGTAATTGTATCCTTCCCGACCATTTCGCCCGTGAGGCCGCAAATTTCGCCCCGGCGTTGGCCGGTAAGAATGAGTAGTTTGACGATGTTACCAAAGGTGCTATCGCCGGCGGCGATCCAAATTCGTTTGAGTTCCTCATCGCTGAGAACGCGTTCGCGCGGCACGTATCGATGCGGCGCTTGCATCCGCTCCATCGGGTTCACGTCCACGTAGTGCTTGCGGTGCGCCCAGCGGAGAAACGCACGCAGAACTACGAAGGCATGCTGGTGAACTGCTGGCGTGCTCCTGATTTTGTCGAGGTTCTTTCGCAAATCGTGCGGCTCTATGTCTGACAACTTGGTGGTTCCATAACGGAAGAATCTCGTGAGCAGGTACTCATAGTCGGCGTGCGTGCGAGGCTTCCGCTTGCTGGCAACCTCCGCGAGATATTCCTCCAACGCTACATTCCAGCTCACGGTGCGGGACTGGTGTTTGCCGAGCGTGTATTCGGCCAGGCGGCGCTTTGCTTCCGCGCGCGCGTCCTGCAAACTCACGACGCCAAATCGACCGATGGTTTCGCGCTGTCGGCGCGGTCCATGAGTGAGAACGAAGCTCTTGGTTCCTCCTTCGCTCACGCGAACGCCGAACCCAGCAAGCACCTCGTCGGTGTAGTAGATGACGCCCTTCTCGGGCGCTTTGAGCGCTTTAACGCTCATATCTGTGAGTCGCATTAGTCTCTCCATAGTCTCGCGCGTAGCGCGCGAAGCGGTGAATACGAATGTTCTCCGCTGGTAATTTCACCAGGCGGAAAGTCAATCGTCTCAGAGACTTAGGAGAAGCTATGTGCAGCGATGAGCAGGCATCAAATTGTATTACGAATGCGGTGCTCTACCGGCTGAGCTAAGGCGGCCCGACCGAAGCGAGGCGCTTCGGTGCGCCGGGAAAATACGCAGGATGGGCTCCCAGAGCAACAGGGCACTTCTGCGGGCGAATTCGGGCTTCGTCGGGCTCAATCGGCGGGGCGACAAGGTCACGGCAACGGTCGGTCTTCAAGCGAGGCGTGACCGTTTCGTCGACGCATTTGAGAAATTGCCGATTGCTTTCCGGAGCAGACCAAAAAAAGCAAGAGCGGCGCAACGCTTTTGAGAGCAGAAACACCAAAGCAATTAACAGCGCCAATTGCCTTCAGGCTCAAATCAGCTGCAGTCGCTGGTAGCGGTAAATGTCGCAGTGCTGATCTGGCCGCTCACAACTTCAAGAAACGAGGTATGCATGAGGGAGTCTTGGGTAGGATCAAAACGGCCCGTGAGAACGAGATAGCCATTGTTGGGTAGCGAGGCGAATGCCATCAGCACACGGTCGATGAGGTAGTACTGCCCGGCGACGGACGTACCCGCGATCGTAAAAGTGCCGCTGTCCTGCCGATCGTCTACGGTGCCCGTCTCGGTGAAGTCGAAGCAGGCGCTTTGCCCATCGAGGCTGGCCGGGTGCGCGTTCATGAGCGTGACAGTCCAGCTACCGCTGAAGTCGCTGCCTGCTGCGGCCGGAATGCTCATGACGGCAATGGGCAATGCCATGATCAATGCACGAAGCGCCGACATGTTTGGAATGCTCCAAGAAATCAGCCGATGGCCCCGAGGACTTGAGCAAACAATACTGTGTTTCGCCGGTTCACTCAAGCTTGTGACCCCTTCGGCAGCGTACAGTTTCCCCGGATTGCAGGTGGATTGATCAGGTCGCGCGTCAGCGGTTGTTCAAGTTGACGTCTTCCAATTGCGCAACATGCAATAACTACATACAAACGAAGCTTCGGACCGGCCGGGCTGTGACGCTCATAGCTAGCGCGAAGCCCTGAACCATCACCGACGGGACCACTCGGGTGGATGACGATAAGATGACCGCTCAGTAGAGTCGCGCAGACAGCCAAACTCTTGGTGCTCACCTGAGCCAGTATTTTGTCGGATCGGTTGGACGCGTATTTCTCATCCGGATGCGGAAAAATCTCTACTATCGGCGCGGGACGAATGGCACGGTCATTCGCATGAAAAATCTAATGTTGCTGCTCGCATTGTTTTCTCCGACGCTTGCGCCTGACGCGCAACTTGCAGTTACGGACATAGGCGGCCGAGCCGGGTGGTAGCCCACTGGATTTCACGCGGCTGAAAAGGCTAGCGTCCGCGCCGTCACACAGGCGGTTGGGCGATAATGATCAGGATTTTCGGCGGTGCGGTGTTGTTCGTCTTGACGGTTGCTCTGGCGCAGGCACAGGAGCCGCCTGCAACAATGGCCGCGCTTTATACCGATCTCCACTGGCGCGAGCTCGGGCCGTTTCGCGGCGGCTGGGCGACTGCCGTCGAAGGCGTGCCTTCGAAGCCAGATACCTTCTATTTCGGCGCGGCCGGCGGCGGCATCTGGAAGACGGACGATGCGGGGCAGACCTGGCAGCCGCAGTTCCAGCACGGGCCCGCCGCCTCGATCGGCGCGCTTGCGGTGGCGCCTTCGAATCCGAACACGATTTATGTCGGCACGGGCCAGCCGGAGCCGCGCTACGACATTGCCGCGGGACTCGGCGTTTTCAAATCGACCGACGGCGGCGCGCATTGGACGCCGCTGGGTCTTGCCGACACGCGGTATATCGGCCGCATCTGGGTCGACCCGAAGAACGACAACATCGTGCTGGTGGGTGCGCAGGGACATTTCTTCGGGCCCAGCGCCGACCGCGGGCTTTATCGTTCCACCGACGGTGGGAAAACCTGGTCGCAGGTTCTCAAAATCAATGACTGGACCGGCGTGGTCGACATCGCGAGCGATCCCGCAAATCCCAAGCTGGTTTTCGCGAGCGCCTGGGAAGCGCATCAATATCCCTGGCAGAGCTATTTCACGCCCGTCGTCGGGCCCGGAAGCGCGATTTACAAATCCGCGGACGGCGGCATGACCTGGCACAAATTATCCGGCGGCGGCTGGCCCGCATCGGCGCTGGGCCGCATCGGGCTCGGCGTGACGCATCTCGGCAAGGCCACGCGCATCTATGCGGCGGTGGATTCGAAAGCGGCCGGTGGCCTGTGGCGCTCGGACGACGGCGGCGCGCATTGGACGCGCGTGAACGATTCGGATGCGTTCACCAACTGGTATGCGAGCCGGCTCACCGTTGCGCCGAACGATCCCGATGTCGTCTACACCGTCGGCCAATCGATCCGGCGCTGCGCGCAAGGCGGCAAGACCTGCACGATCGTCAAAGGCGCGCCGGGGGGAGACGACTACCATCACATCTGGATCAATCCGCTTCATCCCGATCGTATGATCACGGGCTCGGACCAGGGTGCGGTCGTGAGCGTGAACGGCGGGGCGACCTGGAGCAGCTGGTACAATCAGCCAACTGGACAATTCTATCATCTGGCTGCCGACAACCGCTTTCCCTATTGGATCTATTCCGGGCAGCAGGACAGCGGCACGGTCGGAATCGCCAGCCGCAGCGATTACGGCGAGCTCACCTATCGCGATTGGCATCCGGTGGGCGGCGACGAGCGCGATTACGATATTCCCGATCCGGCAGATCCCGCGATCGTCTACGGTTCCGGACTCGGCGGACACATCAGCAAATGGGATGAGCGCACCGGCCAGGTCGAGGACGTGACGCCATGGCCCGAAGACACTTACGGCAAGCGACCGACGCTTTCGAAATATCATTATCTGTGGGTGACGCCGCTGGTGTCTTCGAACACGGGACGTGCCTCGCTTTATCTCGGCGGACAGGTGCTGTTCCGCTCCCGCGACCAGGGCAAGAGCTGGACGGTGATCGGCGGCGATCTCACCGGCAAGACCGCAAACGCGAAGAACTGCGACGGCGACGTGTTGCCTTCCGACGCCAAGGATTGCGGCTATGGTTCGATCGCGACCATTGCGCCGTCGTCGCGCAACGCAGACGAAATCTGGGTCGGGACCGATGACGGGCTGATCCAGCGCACGACCGACGGCGGCGCGCATTGGAGCAATGTGACGCCGCCGACCATCGCGCTATGGGCAAAGGTGCAGTCGCTCGATCTTTCGCCGCGCGAAGACGGCGTCGCCTATGCCGCGGTCGACGGCCACCGCATCGACGATTTCCAGCCGCATGTGCTGCGTACGCGCGATGGGGGAGCGAGCTGGCAGGAAATCGACGCAGGCTTGCCGCGCGATCATTTCGTCAGCGTGGTGCGCGTCGATCCCGTAAAGTCGGGCCTGCTTTATGCCGGAACCGACGAAGGTGTTTTCGTCTCGTTCGACGACGGCGCGCAATGGAGCCCGTTGCAGCAGAATCTGCCGACGGCCTGGGTGACCGATCTGCTGGTGCACGGCGACGATCTGATCGCGGCAACCGAAGGCAGCTCCATCTGGGTGCTCGACGATGTGGCGCCGTTGCGCGAAATCGCGGGCGGCCTCGCCGATGAGCCGGCGCATCTGTTTGCGCCGGCAAGCGCCATTCGCGTGCATCCGAACAACAACACGGACACGCCGCTGCCGCCGGAAACGCCGGCCGGCGAAAATCCTCCTGCCGGCGCGATTGTCGACTACCGGCTTGGCGCAGACGCGAGCGGCCCTGTGACGCTGCAAATTCTCGACGCCAATGGACAGGTGGTAAGAAGCTTTTCGAGCGCGCAAGAGCCCGAGCGGCTGAAGGCCGAGCGTTATTTCGCCAAGGCCTGGGTTCAGGACTCCGCGACGCTTTCCGGGGCACCGGGCATGCATCGCTTCGTGTGGGATCTGCGCTATGAGCGGCCAGACGCGCTCGGCTACGGCTACAGCATCGCAGCCGTGTGGGGCCATGGCACGCCGCTCGAGCCCGAAGGCCCGTTCGCGCTGCCGGGAATCTATACGGTCGTGCTGGATGTCGGCGGCAAACGCTACACCGCTCCGCTCACGCTCACCGAAGATCCGCGTGTGACCGCAAGCGCCGACGATCTCAAGGCCGAACTGGCATTGTCGCTGAAGATCGATGCGGCGCTGGCCGAAGCGAGCAATGGCTACCGCGAGCAGGCGGTACTGCGCAAAGAACTCGACAGACGCTTTCCGGCGAACGCCAAACTCGACACAGCGACAAGCGCGTTGGTCGAGAAATTGCACGCAAAACCTGCCGCCGGACAACCGACATTCGAGGCGATCGCACGCAAACTCGCCCGCAGCGAATCTTCGCTTGAATCCGCCGATGCGGCACCGACGCAATCCCAGCAGACGACCGTAGCCGATGCGCTTGCCGCGCTCCAAGCCGCGAAGACCGATTGGGCGGCGATGAAGGCCGGACCTCTGGCGGCATTGAACGCATCGCTCGCGCACGCGGGACAAAAGCCCGTCGAGATTTCCGCCTCCGCGCTGCGCGATGTGGAAGAACCGGATGACGGGGAGGATCTGCCGTGAAATCGCGATTGACATTCGGCTACAACACCGCGGCAACGCCGATCGCGTCGCTAAGATCGCCAAGTCACAAATAGGTCATAGATGCGAGCAGGGCAAAGACTGATATCGGGAAATTCGTATCGATAGGCGTCCCCAGCCAGGGCCCGCCGAATTAATTCCGAATCGTGCAAGGCGTTCTGTTGACCTGCAGTGTATTGGCCGGACCCCAGATTCAGAACAAATTCCGAGCCATCGGAAAGCGTTAGTTTCAGGCTGCCGTGTCCCATATAGGACCCGATACCATTGCTCCGCCCAAGACGAGCCGAATTCCAGCAATACGCACGAACGGTTTTGACGTCGCTCCACGAGTGGCGTTGATAGGACTTCACGACCCCTCGATGAAGCAGGATGGCGGTTGGCGTCGCACAGAAGAATGAGAATGTTACGTCGGTCAAAACAGCGGCGGCGGCCAGCAGAGTACAACATGCGATGGCTGCGAAAACGACGAGATGCCGCTTGATCGTCGAGACCGCGGCAATCGGCCGCCGTGTTTCGGGCGCCAAACAGAACAGCAAAATCAAACACGCAACCGGGATGAAAACCGCCACAAAACTCTCAGTTTGCTCGCCCAGCGGTCCGGACATGAATGTGCCCGCCGGGCACGATATATTTCTAACCATCACCGGCAGCGCGAAATAGCCCAGAAACAGCGCGAGCCCAAAACCCAGGACGAACAATGCAGCCTGGATTCGTCTCGTGCTCCACTCTGCGAAGCCGGCACCGTTTTCTTGCGAGAGAATGTCTCTGTCCGTCATGCTTCCCTCGCGCAGACCCCACCGACCATTGCTGCCGATCCGACTAACGGACGCTCGCCAGCATCCCAACAATATCGATCGCGGAATGAGCCACGACCACAGGCCATAAGCGGCCGGTTCGCGCGTACCAGTATCCGAAGATGAGACCGAACGGGATGACGCTGAGGACGCCGAGCGGGCCCTGGTAAAGGTGATAGAGCAATCTGATCGCAACGCTGGCATTGAGGGCGAACCAGACGTTCTCCTTTCGGTGCAGCGCGGTCATGACATAGCCGCAGACAAAAACTTCCTCGAAAAACGCGTTGACCGGACTGACCAGGACGATTGTGGCCAAAGGTATGCCCTGCGCCACGATCCGCGTTTCGGCCATCCGTTGCGCGGTTTCGTGCGAAAACAGGACGATTGCGACCCACAACACAGTCCATAACGCGTAGAAGGCCAGAGCGAGGAGAAGACCCACGCTCGTTTCGCGCAAGGTTGGAGCGAGACCGATTTTGGCAAACGTCCAGCCGCGAATGCGCAAAAGCGGGAAGAGTACGGCCATCAGGATTGTTTCGAAGACAACGAGGCCGATCAGGCTGCCATTTGTGTGATGGGGGCCGGAGCGCGGATGCACCGCGACCGCGATGCTGACGAGGATGATATAGCCGAACGCCACGCCGACAACGATGGCAAATTCGACTTTGGGCGACAGAGCTCGCAGGAATCGCAGCATGCGGCGTTTCGATCGACTGTCCGTTGTTGGCCGATGATCCAGCCGCGTGGGGAGGAGAGTAGTTTCGAGCGGAAATGTCGGCAACGGGCTTAGCAAAGATCAGGCATTTGAACGAGGCCGGTATTTGCTTTAGACTTCGCCTCAATTTGGGGGAGAAGATATTGGCAAAGTCGCTTTTGTCGGCGTGCGTTTTGCTTTTGGCATTCGCGACCGGCGCTCGCGCGGACGGATATCGGGATTTCAACGCTGGTGCCGCCGCTTCGGCGCGTTCTGATCGTACTGCGGCAATCAAACTGCTTTCGGTCGCGCTTGGCGACGCGGACCTGCCGGCACATTTGCTGGTTCCCGCCTATCTGGCTCGCGGCAACAATTATCTTGAGCAAGGACAATACGACTCCGCAATTGCGGATTTCACCGCCGCCATCCGCGCGAGGCCCGACAGAGCCGACACATGGCTCGACCGCTGCGCCGGCTATGCCGCCAAAGGGATGTTCCCCGAAGCCGTCGCGGATTGCAGCAGCGCCATTCAACTGCAGCCGCAAAACTGGCAGATCCACAACTTTCGCAATTCCGTTTACATTCAAATGGGGAAATACGACGACGCGATCGCCGACTACACGCCGTTCATCGCCGCCCGCCCGAAAGATGCAGACCTTCTGCTCGGCCGGTCGGATCTGTTCCAGCGCAAAGGCGATTTCGACAAGGCGATAGCGGATGCCGACGCGGCCGGCGATATTTCCCCGCGATGGGCCTCTCCCTACGATAGAATGGGCAAGATATATTTCACGAAGGGCGATTTTCCGAAGGCGCTCGACAATTTCGATTCCGCAATCGATCGCTGGCGGGACGGTGCGGACGGCTACGTCGTAAAGGGCCAGACCCTGTGGGCCATGGGACGCTTCGACGACGCTGCGAGTTCATTCAAGGACAGTCTTGAGCGCAGCAATCTGCAGCTTTTTGCGTTCATATGGCTCGCGATGTCGCAGTCGCGACAGAACGCCAAGGTTCCGGAGGACATCGCGGCGCGTTTCGCCAAGGCGAATCTTTCCGTATGGCCCGGACCGCTGGTGCAGCTGTTTCTCGGTAAGGTGACGCCGGACTCGCTACTCGAGCTGAAAGGCAAGGACTCCGACACGGGCGAGGACATGCAGTGCACAGTCGATTTTTTTGTGGGCGAATGGCAACAGATGCAGGGAAATGTCACCGAAGCCCGGCGCCTGTTGCAAGCTTCTGCAAGCGTCTGCTCGGTGAATTTTGCCACGCATCAATTGGCGACCGTCGATCTGGCGCGGCTGCATTGAGGCCGCGATGATGGATTTCAGCGGACACCGGATCGCAGTGTGGAATTGCTCGATCGCCCTGCCGTTTTTGCTCCTGTCTGCGGCAGCAAGCGGCGCCGATGCCCCACCGAAAACCTGCACTCTGCAGGAAATCGTGTCGCTTGACATGCAGACATTGCAAACCGGCGAGTTTGCGGTACCGGTCATGCTCAACGATCTGCCCGCGCAATTGCTCGTCGACACGGGAAGCGAATATACGGCGATAACCGATGAAACGGCGGAGGAACTCGGCGCGAGGGAAAAATGGACGCCTTATGGCGGGTCGTTCCTGAACAATGTCGCGATCAACGAATATGCCTATCTGGATTCGTTCAGAATCGGGCCGCTTCATTCGAGTTCGCGCTGGCAGGTTGTCGTGATACCGAATGAAATCCTGCCTTACACGATTTCGGGGCTGCTCGCTTACGACATGATGAGGAATTACGACATCGAATACGATTTCTTTCACGGCAAATTCAATGTTTTCATGCACAGCGAATGCCCCGGCAGTGCCGTCTATTGGACGCACGACGCCTTCGCGGCAATACCGATCGACCTCGACAGGAGCAAGCATATTACGGTCGAAGCATCGCTCGACGGAAAACCGGTCTCGGTCATTTTCGACACCGGTTCGCCGAGTTCCATCATGAGTCTCGATGCGGCGCGCCGGCTTTTCGGATGGCCGGATGCGGATCCGCGCCTCAAGTCCCTCGGAACGGAAGAGATCAACGGCGGCACATCGACGCCGCTATACGCCTTTCCGTTCGCCACGCTGAGTTTCGCAGGCGTTTCCGTCTCGAATCCCCAGATCAGGCTGATCCCGCAGGACCATTTCGACGCGGGCCGAAATCACGACGCGAATATCGTTCTGGGCATGAGCGTGCTGCGTCAGCTTCGCATCTATGTTGCGTATGACGAGAAGGTCGTCTACCTCACGGGCGCCGAGGCCCGGTAGGCGTTGTCGAATAGCGGGCCGCAACGATTTCCGCACTTCAGATGAAACGAGTCCTTTTTGTCTGCGGACGCAACCGGGCGCGCAGTCCGACGGCGGAGAATGTCTTTGCGAACTATCCAGGCATCGAAACGGCGTCGGCCGGAACGAGCGGGGACGCGGAAACGCCGCTGACGGCTGAGCTGGTGGAATGGGCGGACATCATCTTCGTGATGGAGAACGGCCACCGCGCAAAACTCTCGGCCCGGTTCCGCGGCTCGCTCCGCAATGCCAGGATCGTCTGTCTCGATATCCCGGACAAGTTCGCCTTTATGGACGCAGGCCTTGCCCGCCTCCTGAAATCGAAGGTCGCGCCGTATTTGAGATGAGGGCTCGAAGCCGCTCCTGCCTCGGGTGTTGCCCTGCCCGCCGGGGCACGCCATGCTGGCAAAAAAGCAGGCACGCCCATGCTCACCAAAGCGGACGACTATCCCGTTCACCAGTTGCCGGAGCCCATCGCCACTTCGGGCACGGACCGCAATTTCTACGACCGTTACTTCTTCAACGGCTACACGATGGACGGCCAGGTGTTCTTCGCGGCCGCGCTCGGCGTCTATCCGCATCTGAATGTGATGGATGCGGCGTTCTCCGTCATCGAGAATGGCGTGCAGCACAATCTGCACGCGTCGCGCCTGCTCCGCTCCGAACGGATGGATACGAAGGTGGGGCCCATCTCCATCGAAGTGGTCGAGCCGCTTAAGAAGCTGCGTTTGCGGGTCGACGATAACGAACATGGCATCTCGGCCGATCTCCTGTTCGAGGCGCGCGCGAATGCGGTGGAGGAACCGCGCTTCACCTATCGCCACGGTCCCCGCACGGTGATGGATTATACGCGGCTGACGCAGAACGGCGGTTACGAAGGCTTTGTGAGCGTGAAGGGCAAGCGCATCGATCCCGACATGATGGTCGGCACGCGCGACCGCTCCTGGGGCGTGCGGCCCATCGGGCTCGGCGATCCGCAGCCGGCAGCGCCGCCGCGACCGCCGCAATTCTATTGGCTTTGGGCGCCGCTCAATTTTGCGGATCGTTTCATGCTTTATCACAACAATGCGGAAGCGAGCGGAATCCCCTGGAACACGGCCTCGGTGCTGGGAGCGCTCGGCGACGCGGAGCCGGTGCATATGGCGCGCTGCGGCTCCGAGATCGTCTACAAATCCGGAACGCGGCATGCGAAGAGCGCAATCATCGAAACGATTGCGCCGGACGGCGGTGCATGGCGCGCGGAACTCACGCCGCGATTCAATTTCTACATGTCCGGTATCGGCTACATGCATCCCGAATGGGGCCACGGCCATTACAAAGGCGAGAACGCGCTCGGCTACGACACCTATGACCTCGCAAGCGTCAACGAGAACGATCCCCGTTTCTGGCATGTGCAGGCGTTCTGCACCGCGCGGCTGATCGGGCCGGAGACGGAGCGCGTGGGAGCAGGCGTGCTCGAGCAACTCGTGATCGGCCCGTATGCGCCGTCCGGATTCAAAGAGTTGGCGGATACCGCGCTGTGAGCGGAGCGAGTCACGTTATTGATCCTCCTATTTCGCGCGCGGGGGAGGTGCCGAGCGCAGCGAGGCGGAGGGGGCCCCCTTCGTCCGACTACGTCGGACACTTCCCGCGCAAGCGGGGGAAGAGGAAACCGGTCGCAGTAACATGATCGAGGACCTTTCGATCCGGCTGCAGAGCTATCTCGCGCCGAAATTGGCGGCGCCGGATCTCGTCGTGTCGGATCTTGCGCGCATCCCGGGCGGGGCGAGCCGGGAGACCTATCGCTTTCGCGCGCATTACACGAAGAACGACAGGCCCATCGAACGCGCGCTGGTGCTGCGCCGCGATCCGGTGGCGAGCCTGATCGAAACCGACCGGACGACCGAATTCCGCGCCTATGGCGCCTTTCACAAATTGGGATTGCCGGTTCCCGAACCCATCGCGCTCGAATTGAACACAGCAGCGCTCGAGCGGCCTTTCTTCATCATGGAAGAAATTACGGATTGCAGCGCGGGTTCGATCCTCGCACCCGATCCCTATGGCGAACATCGCGAGAAGGTCGGACAGCAATTCTGGGGCATCCTGGGGCGCATCGCAAAACCCGATCCCGCCGATATCGGTCTCGGCGATTTCGACGGTGCGCGCGATACGGGCTCTTGCTGGCGCCACGAACTCGCGCGCTGGGAAAAGGTGATCGACGAAGACGAGAGCGAGCCCCAACCGATCGCGCGGGCCGCCATCCGCCGGCTGCGGCGCAACCCACCTCCGCCGGCGCAGAAAATCTCGGTCGTGCATGGCGACTATCGCACGGGAAATTTCCTCTCCGATACGAACGGCAATATCCGGGCGATCCTCGATTGGGAAATGGCGCATCTGGGCGACCCGCTCGAGGATCTCGCCTGGGCGCTCGATCCTTTGTGGTCGCATGGCGATCCCACGCATCCGGCCGGCACGATCGAACGCGAACGCGCAATCGCGGTGTGGGAGAAATCGAGCGGTCTTCGCGTCGAACCGCAGGCGCTCGCGTGGTGGGAGACATTCGCAAGCCTCAAGGGACTGGCGATCTGGATTTCCGCCGCGCGCGAATATGCGCAAGGACGCAACACCGAGGGGGTCAACGCATTTTCCGGCTGGTTTTGCCTTGCCTTCCACAACAAGGTTCTGGCGGATCGTTTGGGCGGGGCGTCATGACACCGGAAGCCGATCATATTCTCAAGGTCTCCGCCGGACAGTTGATGGCAGGTGTCATTCCGCTGCTGCCCAATGCCTATTCGCAGGGCTCGACGGCTCTGCTTGCGTTCCTGATGCTGTTCGCGGCAGAGGAATATGAGCGCGGCGCGGACATCCGCGCGGCCGACAACGCCGATATGCGTGCGGCTTTCGGTGCGGTGACGCCGCTGGTCGGCGATACGACGTTGAAAGCGAAACTCGACGAAGCGGCCGCGTCCGCCGACGCCTCGCTGCTGATATCGGCGCTCGACAAAAGCAACGCACATCTGCGCGCGCTCCTGATCGAACTGCAGATCTATCTCGAAGAGCAGCCCGGCGACGACGCACGCGCGGGCGAAAAGCGCATCTGGACCGTGCTCCAAGCATCTGCAGCGAGGCGGCTGCTGAAGTCTCCCGTCGGATGAAACCCTATCGCGGCGTGGCTTTCCGCCTTGCGCTGGCGCAGGGCGCATCCGGATTGATCGGAGGCGCGGGCACGCCTTTCTTCGGTGCGTGGCTGGGCTGGAACGGCCTTTCGCCTACCGAAATCGGCACCTTGCTCTCGGCGGGTTTGCTGCTGCGCGTGGCCGTGTTGCCCCTGACGGGCCTGATCGCGGATGCGCGCAACGACCGGCGCAGCATGATGATCGCGCTCTATCTCGTGGTGACGGCGGGTTATCTCGCGCTCAACGGCGTCAGCACGCCGCTTCTGCTTTTCGTCGCGGCTGTTCCCGCCAGCGTCGCTTTGGGCGCGGTCAATCCGCTCCTCGAGAGTGTCAGCGTGCGTCTCGCCGACCGCTTCGGCTTCGATTACGGCCATGTGCGGTTGTGGGCCTCGACGGCGTTCGTGGCGGGAAATCTCGTGGCGGGCGAGTGCGTTTCGTTGTTCGGACTCGTGGTGATCGCGCCATGGCTGGCCGTGGCGGTGATCCTGAATGTTTTCGCGGTTTGGGCGCTCCCGGCCGCACCTCCGACCCGCGAGCCCGGAAACTTGCGCGTGCGCGTGCGGGCGACATTCGCCGAAGCGCACGAACTGATGCGCTCGCGCAGCTTTATGCTGTTTCTTGCCGCCGCAAGTTTCGACCAGGGCTCTCACGCACTTTACTATTCCTTCGGCGGTCTGCACTGGCGCGCGCTCGGCTATAGCGGCAGGTTGATCGGAATCATTTGGCCGTTGGGTGTGCTCGCGGAGATCGCGCTGTTTTCGGTGTCGCTGAAGCTGTTCCGACGCGTCGGCGCGATGACGCTTCTGATCGCCGGCACGCTTTGCTGTGTCGTGCGCTGGTCGATCCTGGCCTTCGACCCTCCGCTGCCTTTTGTGTTCTTCGCGCAGCTTCTCCATGGCGGCACGTTCGCGCTCGCGCATCTGGGCGCAATGTATTTCATTCTCAAGGCCGTGCCGCCGCGCCTCGCGGCCACGGCACAGAGTCTTTACGCCGTCTGTTCGGCAGGTCTTGTCATGGGAGTGGCGACCTACGCCTCCGGCCCGCTCTATGCCGCCTATGGCGGTCGCGCTTATCTCTTGATGTCGGCGATGGGCTTAGCTGCCCTCGTCTTCGCCTTGTTGCTGGCCCAGTCGTGGTCGGGAGCACGGATCACACAATCGGTGTCCGAAGAAGCGCCGGATACAATTTGAATTTATACCAACTGCCGCAAATTGTGACTCGCTCTTCCCGTACGTGTCATGGCCCGCAAAAGCGGGCCACCTAGGTGACGCGTCTCTGATCTCGAAGAAGGAGCACCGATGTGAGTGTCACATGCACGATGAACAAGCTCCACCTGGGTAGCCCGCTTTCGCGGGCTATGACAACGAGAGGGTGAAGGGCCGGGGCCGTTGGTATTACATTCGGTTCGCCGTTTACGCGGCTTTCTTCTTGGGACGCGCTTTCCCCTTGGGATGCGCTTTCTTGTAGACGTCCATCAACCGCTTGGTATCGATCTCGGTGTAGAGTTGCGTGGTCGACAACGACGCGTGGCCGAGCAACTCCTGCACCGCGCGCAGATCGCCGCCGTTTGCGAGCAGATGCGTCGCGAAGGAATGGCGCAGTGCATGCGGCGTGGCACGTTCGGACAATCCCAATCGTCCACGCAGATGCTGCATCAGGGCCTGCGCCTCGCGCGCGCTCATCGGTTTGCCCCGGCGCGACAGGAACAGCGGCCCGCTAGGCGGCTGCGCGAAGGCCAGTTCGCCGGCACATTCCACATAGCGCGCAACCGCTTCGCGCACGACCGGCAGCACGGGAATGCTGCGTTCCTTCTGCCGCTTGCCCATCACGGTCAGCGACGGCCCCAAAGGTACATCGCCGCGCTTGAGGCTCAATGCCTCGGAAATGCGAAGCCCCGCACCATAAAGCAGCGTGAGAAGTGCGGCGTCGCGGGCCGCGATCCACTCGACATCGTGTTCGCTCGCTTCCGCAATCGTCCGTGCCGCGTCCTTTTCGCTGAGCGGTCGCGGCAGGGTGCGCGGCAAACGCGGGCCGCGCACGGCACGCGACGCGGGATTTTCCAGAATCTCCTCGCGCGCAAGATAGCGGAAGAAGCTGCGCGTCGCCGAAAGCGCGCGCCTGACGCCTCGCGCACCCAGGCCTTCTTCGCGACGCAAGGTCACAAAGGCGCGAATGTCGGCGGGCGACAGGCCGGCCAACGCGCGCTCGTCGATCGTGCCGTTCAGGTGATCCAGCAGGAAATCGAGAAAGCGAGAAACATCGTCGCCATAGGCGCGCAGAGTGTGCGGGCTCGCGCGCTTTTCATGGGCGAGCGACGCCAGCCAGCCGGCCTTCAGAGTTTCGGCAGATCGAGCCATGCGCGGATGGCGCGCTCCAGTCCGCGGGCAAAGAATCCGAGATCGGCGGCGGCATCGTCGCCCTCGAAGGCGCCTTCGGCATGCGAGCCGAGAACATAGAGCGCTTGCGGCGCGTCGCGTCCGATCCGCAGTCGAAACGCCGCGAGGCTGCGGCACTCGGCGCCGCCATTGCCGAGAAGCAGTTCGCCGCCGCCGGAGAGAATCGCACCCATGCCTTCGCGGCCCAGCACCGCTTCAATCGTGCCCGGCGCGATCAGGCGAACACCTTCGGTGCCTTTCGGCGCTTTGCCGTTTTCGCCTTCGACACAGAGCGAAGCGCGGTCCGCGCCGAAGGCGGGTGCGGAAGATGTCGCGACCGCAATCGCCTCTTCAAAGCTCCGCGCATCGATCAGATCGAGCACCGCGCGATGGACGCCTTCGCCGAGCCGCACCGCCTGGTCCCGCGCGCCTCTGAGCCCGTCGCGTTCGGCGCGCAACGCCGCGTTCTCTGTCGTGAGCCGGTCAATGACGAAACGCTGGAGATCGCGCACGTCGCTGGAATCGAAGCGCTCCGGCAGCAGCAGCGCCATCAACTCGCCGTCCGCCGCGAGCCGCGCGCGGTTCATTCTGATATAGGCCTTCACCGCTTCGGCGGCGGCTTCGGCGGGTGCGCGGGATTCGGCGCGATTGCTCATCGGCTTGCCGGCTTTGTGCCGGCCTTGCGCGCGTCCTCGAGGAACGCGGCGAGGCCTCTCGTGGTCACGCCCAGGCCGGTGGCTGCCGGTTCGGCGATCTCCCTGGGATCGGCACTGTCGATGAAAAGCTTCATGGATTGACCAATGAGAATCGGTCTGGAAAGTGTACCCATGAAGGACGCTGCCTTGAAGCCCTGCCCCGCGACAGAACGCGCGGGAGTGCTCCTGCCGCTGCCGCTATCCGGCGCCTATGACTATCGCCTCGCGGAACCTCTGCCGCGTGGAACGGTAGTCCTGGCCCCGTTGGGCGCGCGCGAGGCGCTAGGCGTTGTGTGGGGCAAAGGCGAGGGCACGATCGCCGATGCGCGTCTCAAAGATGCCACACCCCTCGAAGGAAATCCGCGTCTGCCGGAACGGCTGTGCGATTTCATCGACTGGGTGGCGCGCTATACGCTTGCGCCGCCGGGCTCGGTTCTTGCGCTCGCTCTGCGCACGCGCCAGGCCTTCGAGCCGGAGATTCCCCGCATCGCTTATGCCCGAGGAGATGTCACGCCGAAAAGGATGACGCCGGCGCGGGCACGCGCGCTCGCGCTCGCAGGCGATGGTTTGGCGCGCAGCATCGCGGCCCTCGCGCAGGAAGCGAATGTTACGCCGCAAGTCGTGCGCGGACTGATCGAATGCGGCGCGCTGATGGAAACCGAGCAGCCGGAATTTGCGCCGCTGGGGATTCCAGATCCCGCTTTCGCGCACACCACGCTCAACGCAGAACAACAATGCGCCGCACAGTCGCTCGCCGGCGACGTGGAAGCGGGACATTATTCCGTGACCTTGCTCGACGGCGTGACGGGCTCGGGCAAAACCGAAACCTATTTCGACGCCGTCGCCGAGGCGCTCAGATGCGGCAAGCAATGTCTGATCCTGCTGCCGGAGATCGCGCTCACGGTGCAGTTCCTCGAGCGCTTCGCCGAGCGTTTCGGTTGCCGGCCTGCGGAATGGCATTCCGATCTTTCGCAGAAGGAACGGCGCCGCAATTACCGCGCCGTGATGCGCGGCGAAGCGCGAGTCGTGGTCGGCGCGCGTTCGGCTCTGTTCCTCCCGTTCCACGAACTCGGGCTAATTATCGTCGATGAGGAGCACGAGCAGGCTTACAAACAGGAAGACGGCGTCATTTATAACGCGCGCGACATGGCCGTCGTGCGCGGACATATCGAGCAGTGCCCCGTCGTACTCGCCAGCGCCACGCCGTCGCTCGAAACCTATGTCAACGCCACCAGCGGGCGATATCACTGGCTCAAACTGCCGGAGCGCCACGGGCTCGCCAACATGCCCGAAATCCGGATGATCGATCTGCGCCAAACGCACAACGAGCCGGGCGCCTGGCTTTCGTCGCCTTTGCGCGAGGCGTTGGCGGCCACGCTCAGCAGCGGCGAGCAGGCGATGCTGTTCCTCAATCGCCGCGGTTATGCGCCGCTCACGCTATGCGAAGCGTGCGGACACAAGATGATCTGCCGCAATTGCTCCGCGTGGCTGGTCGAGCATCGTTATCACCGAAGGCTCGTCTGCCATCATTGCGGCTTCGCGATGCCGACACCCGTCAATTGCCCGAACTGCAATGCGGAGAAATCGCTCGTCGCCTGCGGACCCGGCGTCGAGCGCGTGGCGGAGGAGTTCGCGGCGATCTTTCCGGAGGCCCGCATGGCGATTGCCTCCAGCGATACGATGCACGGCCCCGCCGAAACGCAGGCCGCCATCCGCGCCATGGCGAAACGCGAAATCGATGTGCTGGTGGGAACGCAGATCGTGGCCAAGGGCCATCATTTTCCGCAATTGACTCTCGTTGGCGTGGTCGATGCCGATCTCGGCGGATCGGACGGCGATCTGAGGTCGCGCGAGCGCACCTTCCAAATGCTGCATCAGGTCTCGGGCCGCGCGGGCCGCGCCGAACGGCCGGGGCTGGTCATGATCCAGACGCGCAATCCGGAAGACGCGGTGATGAAGGCGCTGGCAAGCGGCGACCGCGACGCCTTTCTCGAGCAGGAACGCATTTTTCGCGAACGCGCCGGCGCACCGCCTTTCGGTCGCCTGGCGGCACTCATACTTTCAAGCCCGGACGGCGAAGCGGTGCGCGATGCGGGACGCACGCTTGCCAAAGCCGCACCAACGGCGCGCGGCACGAAAGTGTGGGGACCGACTCCCGCCTTCTATCACGTGTTGCGCGGCCAAACCCGCGAGCGGCTCCTGCTTCAGACGGAACGCAGCGTGGATATTCAGGCTTACCTGCGCGCATGGCTTGCGCCGGTGAAGCTGCCGGGGAGCATTCGGCTGACGGTGGATGTCGATCCGATCAGCTTCTTTTGAAATTTGTCTCCGTAGAAAATTCCCCTCTGCCCCGCAGGGGGTCGAGGTAGCGACAGCGTACCGACCGGTCAGGGTGAGGGGGTGCCGACGCTTGCGTGTTCTGGAAAGTCCCCCTCACCGCTTCGCGCGAAGTGCGCTCGCTGCCTCTCCTCCAACGGAGGAGAGGCGAAATGAGTATCGAAATTCGCACACATCCACTTCTTCTAAAGGCCGCCGTATTTTGCGTTCCAGGTTGCATCGTCGGTGACCAGAAACACGATTCCTTCGATAAAGGAGACAATCGAAGGAATAAATGTCCAGCAGAACAGAAGGTAGAATACGCCCCACCATTGCCCGAGATAAAATCGGTGCACCCCGAGGCCACCTAG
>Ga0302326_10006640_pt1 | contig 25912 bp, 21 predicted proteins | sample Palsa_T0_3_FD_202264 | JGI IMG/M metagenome (GOLD analysis project Ga0302326, IMG submission 202264) | Peat permafrost microbial communities from Stordalen Mire near Abisko, Sweden - Palsa_T0_3 | ecosystem: Environmental > Terrestrial > Soil > Palsa > Peat permafrost | place: Sweden: Abisko... | reverse complement strand
ATGGAGCATGCCGAGCGTTCCGCGTACCTTCCCCAGCTGTTCCTGGACCTGGTATCTCGTCTGCAAAAGCCGCTTCCTCTGGGCACACGGGCGCTTGTCTCTCCCGCTGCCGCCAAACACGGTATCCAGCGGCGCGATCAGGGCTATACCCCAGCCATGATGGTGGAAGAATCGCGCATGCTGCAGGTCTCCATTTTCCAGACCCTGGAGCATAACCTGACCAGTGTTAATTTCAATCTCCTGCTTGGAGATGTAATGGCGATCGCGGACGAAGTGGATTCGCAGCTCGCACAACAGATGGCCAGCTATATTTCGGAGTCGAAGAAGGACGGTAAGGAAGTAGCTGCCTAAGTCCGCCTAATTCCGTCTAAGTCCGAAGGTATTCCTCGAAGTAAGTCGGGTCCTCGGAACCATCAGGCCGAATCGTCCGGTTGCGCTTCGATGCACTTCCGGACAAGGCACGACACGTGAAGGGGCACGAGCTTAATCGCGCCATCAAACCCCAAAATGAATGGGCTTCAGCCCCCGAGTACCAGGCTCTCCCCAACAAGGCACGACACGTGAAGGGGCACGAGTTTACAGGTCGCGGAAAAACCTGGGAGCTTTGCTTTGAAGGGGCACAGCGTGAGCTGTGCCATAAGAACTGCAAAATCAGGTCTGCTTCAGCCGCTGAGGGAAGGTCTTTCTTCTTCGGGACTTTTCTCCGCAGGCTGTTCAGTCGAGCCGCAAAGAGCGGTGCGAAGCGCCAACCGCTTTTGCTTTTCCCATACCCAACAAAAATGTCATCCTGAGCGGAGCGCCGGGACAAATCTCTCCAGCGGCGCACGAAGATAGCCGGCGCGAAGTAATGTCACCCTGAGCAGGCCGACGCCAGTCGCCATCCTCGAACGTCGGTTAACTCAAACCTGCTGGACGCTCTCCCTCCAGGCGGAAAGCGGGCTTTTCTCCCGGAAATTCGTGTCGCGCAGGTGATCTTTGGCGATATCCCAGCGCTCGACGTGGGACACGAAGCGGGGAGTTCCACTGTTCAGCTCGCACTTTTCATGAGGGTTGGCTCCGCATGTCGGACACGCGAAATTGAGAGAATAGTCTCCATTCGGCATGCCAACTTTTTACCGCCGGTGCAGATGCTGCGGATGTTCAATTTTGCTCACTTTCACACCAAAGTAGCATCGAGCGGTTTGTCCTCGGTAACCAACGACCGACCAGCTATCTATATGAAAACAAATTCGCTCGACAACCTCCACTTTAGAATCAAATACTTAACTGTCGACCGCCCTGTTAACAAGATGTGTAATACCCAACCGCATCCAGAGCATAATCAAATACTTAGCTGTCAAGGGCCTCGGCCCGGAGTCGGGAAAAAATCAGCGTTTTTCGAGGACCGCAGCGGCGGAACTGCAACCTGCAACCTGTAACCTGCACCCTGTTCCCGGCCCCGCCCGACCCTCCAACCGCCCTGTGTTACTGTGAGGATAAGGTCAATTGGGGCGTCTGCGCGCGTCCCCGCGCTTGCCGCCTATGCCGTCGCCGCCCAACCTGGTTTCCCCCTCTCCGCCGCCTCCGGCAACCGGTTCCTCTGCGGCCCGAACTGTGGGCCAGAAACCCCCCGCCGAACAGCCCTCCTCCCACTGGCTCCATCGCACCGACCTCTTCCTCCGCGTTATCGTCCGCCTTTACGTTGGCCTCATTCTTGTCTTCCTGCCCTGGCTCCACGTCTGGTCCTTCAATCGCTTCTTCCTTTACTTCGCCCCCGTCTCGCACCTGATGGAAAGCGGCGCCATTCGAGGACTGGTCTCCGGTCTCGGCATCCTTAATCTTTGGATCGCTATTTCCGAAGCGATCCACTACAAAGAAAACTAGCAAAGAAGATTAGTAAGAAGAAAACCAGATGCCGCGCAAGCCGCCCAACCCGCTCGCCAAAGCCCCCCTCGCCTACGAGAACGACGCCTACCTCAACAGTCCCGACGGCCGCATCCTCCGCATCCTGGCCGAGTACTCCGAACCCCTTGCCCGCTTCCGCCGCGAGCGCATTCAGGACACCGTGGTCTTCTTCGGGTCCGCCCGCTTCCGCGCCCTCGACGAGGCCAGCGCCGACCTCGAGCTGCTCGAAAACACCGGCTCCCAGCAGCCCGCGCCCGAAGCAGAACAGCCGTCCCGCGCGCCCGAAGTCGAAACCAGCGAGCTCCGCCTCCGCCGCGCCGAAGCCGCCGTTGAAATGGCCCACTACTATGAGGACGCCCGCCAGCTGGCCTTTAAGCTCACCCAGTGGGCCAAGGATCTGAAGTCCCGCCGCAACCGTTTCGTCGTCACCTCCGGCGGCGGACCCGGCATCATGGAAGCGGCCAACCGCGGCGCCTGGGAAGCGGGCGGCAAAACCATCGGCCTCAACATCAGCCTCCCCTTCGAGCAGATGCCCAACCGCTTCATCACCCCAGCGCTCAACTTCGAGTTCCACTACTTCTTCATGCGCAAGTACTGGTTCGCCTATCTGGCCAAAGCGCTGGTCGTTTTTCCAGGAGGCTTCGGAACCCTCGACGAAATGTTCGAGATCCTGACCCTTTCGCAAACTCAGAAGCTCGCCAAAAAAATCACCGTCGTCCTCTACGGTTCCAGCTACTGGCAGCAGGTCATCAATCTCGACGTCCTCGTCGACAAGGGCGCAGTCTCACCGCGCGATCGCGAGCTCTTCCAGACTGTCGACACGGTGGACCAGGCGTTCGAAACTCTTCGCGACGGCCTGACGCGGAACCACCTCGAGCGCGAATCTCAGGATCCCGATATGCCGGAAATCGCGCAGACCCGGCGTTGAGGAGTTGTAACGGTCACGGTACTGATAGTTCGCAATCAGTTACCACAGAATCAGGCCCGAGCCACAGGCAAGAACGCGCTGATTCCCCGACAGTTGCGCCAGGGCGTCGGCCCGGAACGTAACGTTACCTGTTCAGATACTTACCGTCATTTGACCGACCATTTTTGCGTCCGTAATGCCCCATTCATGGTGCACAACAGATACTGAAGGCAGTAAGACGACCCCGGGAGGTTTTCCATGGCCAGTCTGCGCCGCATATCCTATCTCTGGAAGGAACCTGAAGCCGCCAGGCAGTATTCGACTGCCGTCTCGCTCCACAGCCACACCAACCAGTCCAAGGAAACGCTGGATTTCCTGGCCAACCTGGGAAACCAGTATCCGCTTCTGCGCCCCATCCTGGCCCACAGTGAGCGCAAGTCGCGCGAGCAGCACAGCATTCCCGTCAACTACGCTGCCGCCTACTGGACGCCGCCCCTAACCCCCCGCATTGCTTTCGACGTCGAAAGCGGCCAGATTGAAAATAAGTTGGGTCTGATGCCCCTGGTTTCGATCACCGACCACGACACCATCGCCGCGCCCATGCTCCTCCGCACTGTTGCCGCCGCTCGTCACATTCCGGTCTCTGTCGAGTGGAGCGCGCCCTTCGGTGGCGACCAGGCCTTTCACCTCGGCATTCACAACCTGCCCAGCGACACCGGAGCAGCCTGGATGAAAACTTTCGAGGAATACACCGCGAAGCCGGACGAAAAGAAGCTCACCGAGATTCTCGCCGCACTGCAGGCTCTGCCCAACGTCATGATCGTCTTCAACCATCCCATGTGGGACTTGTACCTGATCGGGGCCGAAAAAGCAGCCCAGAGAGTCGACGACTTCCTCCAGGCCAATCACGAATTCATGCACGCCTTTGAGCTCAACGGCCTGCGCCACTGGGAAGAAAACCGCAGCGTGAAACGCCTGGCGCAGAAGTGGAACAAGCTGCTCATCTCCGGCGGCGACCGCCACGGCAAAGAGCCGAACGCCAATGTGAACCTCTCCGAGGCGTCCACCTTCACCGAGTTCGTGCACGAGATTCGCTACCAGGACCGCAGCCACGTCCTCTTCATGCCGCAATACGCGCAGCCCTGGAAGCACCGCATTCTCGAATCGACCCTCGATGTCATCCGTGACTATCCGGACTTCCCGCAAGGCTCGCGCACCTGGGACGAACGCGTATGGCATCCGGACCGCAATGGCGTGGTTCGTCCGCTGAGCGAACTTTGGCCCGACGGTTCGGCGCCCACCTGGATGACAATGACGATCAAAGCGGTGCGCCTGATGGGAAGCAGTCCGGTTTCGGGCGGTCTGCGCATGGCCTGGAGCGAGTCGCGCGAATTGCGCTTTGCCCTCGGCGACGACGCAGTCGTGAGTTAGGCGCTCTCATCAGGTTTTCGCATTGGTTGGGTATCCTGAGATCCCTTGACTCGAGTCGCCTACTTTCCCGATTCCTTCCACGAAGTCAACGGTGTGGCGCATACTTCTCGCCACTTTGAGGATTTTGCGCGGCAGCGCAATCTACCCTTCCTCTGCGTGCGTGCGGGCGATCGTCGCTGGCCGCTGGCGAGGGAAGGAAATCTAACCACGCTCGAACTTCCTCGCGGCATTCTTTCCATTCCTCTCGACAAGGATCTGAAGATCGATCCCGCCTGGGTGCGACATGTTCCGATCATCGTCCGCACGGTAAGAGCCTTCCGCCCGGATGTTATCCACATCACTGGTCCCAGCGAACTGGGCCTGCTGGGCGCGCTGCTGGCTGGTCTTCTCCGCATCCCTCTGGCCGCGTCCTGGCACACCAACGTGCACGAGTACGCGGCGACGCGCTCCCATTGGCTCTTCGACGGTCTCCCGGCGTCGAGCGCAGCCGCTGGCACACGCGCGATCGAACGCACTGCACTGGCGATCGCGGCGTGGTTCTACGGTAGTGCCGGCGTTCTGTTCGCGCCCAATCTTGAACTGTGCCGCATGCTCGAAGCGAAAACCGGTTGCCCCTGTCACCTCATGCAACGCGGCATCGATGCGGAACTCTTCAGCCCCAACCGCCGCGACCGCGACACGTCGGATTCCGAGTTCGTCCTGGGCTTCGTCGGACGTCTGAGCATCGAGAAAAACATCACCCTGCTCGCCCAGGTTCAAAAGGAACTCGAAGACCGCGGGCTCCGCAACTTCCGTTTCCGCATCGTCGGCCAGGGAGCAGAAGAATCCTGGCTGCGGCAGCACCTGCCCCGCGCCGAATTTACTGGCGTCCTTCGCGGCGAAGCGCTTGCCCGTGCGTATGCAGGCATGGATGTATTCGTCTTCCCATCGCACACCGATACGTTCGGCAATGTGGTTCTTGAGGCCCTCGCCTCTGGTGTTCCAGCCGTCGTCACCCCAGATGGGGGACCGCGCTCGCTGGTACAGGAAGGCCGCACCGGTTCGATCGCCCGCGACGCGGACTTCTCAACCGCGATCAGTTGCATTCTCGCCGATCCGGTTCTCCACGCGAACATGCGCACGAAGGCTCGGCAGTATGCCCTTTCCGCATCGTGGGACGCGGTGTTTGAAGGCGTGTACGCGGCCTATCGGCCGATTCTGCGCGGTGTTGCAACCGCGGCAAAGCGCCGGTCGGTTATGCCGGCGGAGTAAAGTCCAGCCCCGCCTGTTGCGCTGCCTGCTCCGTCGCGGGCAGGTTCAAAGACGTAAGCGGAACGCGCTGCTGGCGCCCGGAAGCCGCCTGATCCAGAACGATCACCGCGCTGGAAGTCAGCACGTAGTTATGAATCCCCTCCTGATGCCCGTCGTTGAAGATCAGCATCAGTTGTGGCTCGGCCGCGACAGAGTCGGAGACGTTTGCCGGAGCTTCCTGATAACCGGGCTCAACGTAATTCTGCCGATAACCATCATCCGGCGCAGCGGCCGACTGGACCGGCCCCTGATCGGCGTCCGTCCCCGCGTCGTAGCCGTTGCTGTATCCAGTGAAGTCGGCGTAGCCGCTATCCCAAGGCAGCAGCGCCCAGGAATTGCCGTAGTACGGATATCCGCCATAACCGCGATACGGCGAGCGATAGCGGTAATTTCCACGCCCGTCAGGACGGCGCGCTGCTGTCACTCCGCCATAAGGGGTGCGATAACCGGGTACGAAGGCGCGGCTGGGTGCGGTCGAGGTGAATCGAGGAGCAGAGGCGAAGCTCCGAGGGGCGAATCCACTCGAACGGCCGAAGGAACCACTCGAAAGACCGCCGCCAAAACTGTGGCCGCCAAAACTTGATCCGCCCACACGGCCACCGCTGAAGCCACCAGCATGGCCACCGCGCTGGGAGAAAGCCGGCGAGACTGTCACCAAAAGGACCGAGAGGAACGCGACTACCCACATCCGCCGCATAGCATCACCTCTAACCATTAGACGCTGAATAGACGCAACGGACCCAGGAATCGCGCCCGGAACCGTGTCAGATCAGCTCCGTTCCCCACAAGTCGTGCAGGTGGATCACGCCCTCGATTCGCTTCTCTCCATCGACGACGATGAGCGACGTAATCTTCCGCTCCTCCATCGTATGCAGCGCGCGTACGGCCATCTCGGTCGCGGAGATCGTCTTCGGAGCAGGAGTCATGACCTCACCAGCGTTTTTGCGCAGTCCCTCGGGTCCGTCGCGTTCCAGCAGCCGCCGCAGATCGCCGTCGCTGATCACGCCCGCCAGCTTTCCGTCTTGCTCAACGGTCGTCATGCCAAGCTTTTTGCGAGACATCTCGTAGATCACGTCGGTCATTGGTGTTTTCGCGTCGACGCGCGGAATGGCGTCGCCGGAATGCATCAGTTGCCGGACCGATGCAAGGCGCTTGCCCAGCTTGCCGCCCGGATGCAACGCCGCGAAGTCCTCGGCGCGAAATCCGCGGCGGAGCGAAACCGCGATGGCGAGTGCATCGCCAAGAGCCAGCATTGCCGTTGTCGAGGCTGTTGGCGCCAGACCCAGCGCGCAAGCCTCGGCGGGCACGGAGCAGTCGAGCGCAACATCGCTGGCGGACGCAAGCGTCGACTTCGTATCGCAGACAAAGGAGATGAGCGCGTTGCCCATCCGCTGCAGCGTCGCCAGCAGGCGCAGAATCTCCTCCGTCTCACCGCTGGCGGAGAGCGCGATGACCACGTCGCCCTCAGCGATCATGCCAAGATCGCCGTGGACCGCTTCAGCGGGATGCATAAACAGAGCCGGACTGCCCGTGGAGCTCAGCGTGGCAGCGACCTTTTGCGCGATGATGCCGCTCTTGCCCATGCCGGTCACGACCACGCGGCCCCGCGATTGGCCGCAGTCGAAGATGTGGGCCACGGCGCGGTCAAAGTCAGCAGCCATCGGGCCGTCGAGGCGCTCGGCCAGCGCCAGCAGCGCGTCCGCTTCGATGCGGACCAACTGGGACGGCTTGTGAAATTCACTCATGGCTCTGAAACACCTGATGCTACCACTATGCTGTTCCAGGGCTCCTCCCAGCGAGGACGCCCGTTCCACTTGTAAAATGGAGACGCGAGGAATACCGAGTTTGCGACGCAACATCTTTGTACTGGCGGCGATGGTTACGGCTCTGGCGCTCATGCTTGCAGCGGGCGTGGTCAATTTCGTGCACCGCCGGAGAGCCGAGCAGGCCCGGCAGCAGGCGATGAAGATGATGCTGGCGCCTGACGACGGGTCGGGCGGCTCAGCTCCGGCTCCTGATCCGGCTGAGCCTATGGGCGACGATCAAAACTCGACGCCGCTCAATGGCAAGATCGCTCCCGGTTTTACGCTGCCGGATCTGCAGGGCAACAAAGTCTCGCTGGCGAGCTACAAGGGGCGGCCGCTGGTCGTCGATTTCTGGGCGACCTGGTGCGGGCCGTGCAAGGTTGAAATTCCCTGGTTCGAAAAGCTGCACGACCAGTACGCGAGCCAGGGGCTGGAAATCATCGGCGTCTCGGCCGACGATTTGGATAAAGACGATCCGGCAAAGCTCTTCACAGAAAAGCGCGACATCGCGGAATTCGTGCAGAAGATGCACATGAACTATCCGATCCTCATCGACGCGCAGTCGATCGAGAACTCCTACGGCGGCCTCGACGCGCTGCCGACGACGTTCTTTATCGACAAGAACGGCAAGGTCGTGGCTTCGACGATCGGCCTGGTCCCGCTCGATTTGATCGAGGCCGACATTAAGAAGGCCATCGGCAGCGGAGCGTCATCATGAGATTTGTAACTGCCGCAGTTGCTATTTCAGCCCTGGCGCTGGGCGGCGCGGCACAGGAGCTGCCCTGGCAAACTGCGGAGAGCGAAGGCGGAAGCCCGCCGCAGCTGGTGCATTTTCTCTATCCACAGCAGGTGACGTTGCCGGCCGGAAAACCGGCGACCATCGAGATGCACTTCCGCATCAACGATGGCCTCCACATCAACTCCCACGAACCGCGCCAGAAGAGCCTGATTCGAACCGAGCTGATCGTCGCCGAACCGGAGGGGGTGAAGATCCCTTCGGTCGATTTCCCGGCTGGCGTCGACTACGCATTTCCGGCCGATCCAACCCAGAAGCTGAGCGTCTACAACGGCGAGTTCGTGCTGAAGATGCACCTGACCGCGCAACGCGGGAACCATCTGGTCGAGGGCGCGCTCCGCTATCAGGCGTGCGATACGAACACCTGTTTTCCTCCCAGGAAGGTGCCGGTCGCGGTCGACGTTGTCGGCCAGTGATCCAGCCTCGCTCAGTCCGCAAGATTGAAAATGCGGATTTGGACTAGCTTACTGATGGTCAGGTTGTTGAAGCCCCGCGCTTCCATGCGATGGATAAAGTCGGGGGTCACCTTAAAGATGCGCATCTGGATCAGCTCGTCGGCCGTGGGGTTGTAGCCCATAGCACGGTATTGCTTCACGTCATCAGGGTTGACGCCGTGGACTCCGAAGGCGATGAGCTTACCGGCGGGGAGGTTCGCGTAACCCGCGGCCGCCATGCTGTGGACGAACTCAGGTGTGATCTTGAAAATGCGCAGCGCAATGATGTTGCCGGAGTTCATATCGGTGACGCCGGCAGCCTGGAGAGCCTGGACCCAGGCGGTATCGATGTGGAAGAGCGTGTAGGTCTCGAGCTTCTCTGAGCTGAAATCGGTGAAGCCAAGCTTAGCCATGCGACCCACGAAGGCCAGGTCTGGCGTGAAGGTGAAGTCGCCCGAAAGCGTGAGGTCGTGGATGGTTCCGGTACAGGAAATTGTGCCTGCCTCTGCGACAATTCTGGCTTCGACATGCGAGCCTTCATGCTCGAAGTCGGCGAACGCCAGGCCCTGGAAAGTGCTCAGCGCAACGTCGGAGTCGCTTTCGTGGCAATGGCGTCCGTTGTCATCGCACTCACCGCTGCTGGAGAACTCGTAGCGTACGTGGTCGTGCGTAGTGGAAGGTGCGATGCTGCAGTGTCCATGCAGCGCTGGCAGCGCATCCTCAGCGGAGAAAAGGCGGCTGCCCGCGAGGCAGAGAACGACTGTGAGTACGGCGGTGCGTACACTCATGGCGGTTGCTCCTTATTGCTGTTCGCTATTTCTTATCGTCGGCGTCGTCGAGGATGCCGGAGATGCGCAGTTTGACGAGCTTCTGGATGGTGAGGGAATCGAAGCCGTGGCGTTTGGCGGAAGCAATGAAGCCCGCGTCAATGTTGAAGATTCGCATCTGGACCAACTCGTCGAGAGTGACGTCAGGGAACTGGGCTTTGACACTCTTCGCGTAGTCGGGGGTGACATTCTGGACGCGAAGGGTAACGAGCTTCTTCGCGGGGATGTCGCCGAACCCGGCTGCCTTCATGCCTGCGACGAAATCGGGCGAGACATCGAAGATGCGATAGGTGACGAGGTCATTGAAGCTCGAGGCCTCGATGCCGTCGGCGTGCAGTTTGGCGGCGTAGTCGGGAGTGACGCCCTGCACTTTCATCGAAATGAGCTGGTCGAGGGTCGGCTTGCCGAATCCCACTTTCGCCATCGCATCCGCATACTCGGGCGTGATGTCCTGCACGCGCATCGCTATCAGCTTGTTGACGTCTGCGTCATAGCCCGCGACGTGCATTTTTGCGATGTAGTCAGGAGTGACGTCCTGCACTCGCATGGCAATGAGTTTGTCCGCGGAGAGTGCGGCTCCGGTGGCTTTGGCCATCTCCGCTGCGTATTCAGGAGTAATGTCCTGGACGCGCATGGCGATGAATTTATTCGCGTCGACGTCGTAACCCGCCGCCCGCATTTTGCTGACGTACGCGGCGGTGATGCCCTGGACTCTCATCGCGATCAGTTTGTCGGCGGAGGGCTTTTCACCGAAGGCTTTGGACATCTCGGCCGCGTAGGCCGGGGTGATGCCCTGGACTTTCATCGCAACGTATTTGTCGAGATCGACGTCGTAGCCTGCTGCGCGCATTTCATCGATGTAGTCCGAGTGGCCAGTGGTTGGGCTGGACTGGGGCTCTGAAGCCTGGGTTTCGGGCGTTGGGGTTGGTTCGCTGTTTTGCGCATCTTCAGGAGCGGGCGTCGCAGCACTGGGCTTTGGCGCGGGTGCGGCTTGCATCGGATGCATCGCTTTGAACGCGACGGTGTGAGCGACCTGCGATGCGATGGGGGCGATGTGCGCGGCAACTTGGGGAACGGCGCGGAAGCTGGCGAAAACTTTCGGCAGCGGGCACAGGAACACGATGAGCGCGGTCGCGATTCCCGCGAGCGAAATGGGACGGAAGCTGCGCGGGCTCGGCTCGCGGTCTCCCAAAATCCGGAGAATCCGGGCGCGCAGGCCGGCGCGGGACTGATGACCGTCGAGAGCCATAGCAAGATGGAGCCGCGTGCGCCGCTCTTCTTCAAGACGGAGCAGCGCGGAGGCGTAAACGGTGGGATCGGAGCAGGCGCGCAGCGCGACGTCGTCGCAACAGAGTTCGCGCTCTTCACGAACGCGCCGGCTGATCCACCAAACCGCGGGATGGAAGAAGAAGAGTGTTTCAACAATGGTCTGGAGCAGGTTCCAGAGATAGTCGGCGCGGCGGATATGCGCGAGCTCATGGGAGAGCACGACTTCAAGCTGCTCGGCGCTGAGGTTGGTGAGCGCGGTAATAGGGAGCAGGATCCACGGGCGCAGAACGCCAGCGGTAAGGGGGTTGGTGATGCGTGTGGAGAGGCGAAGGTCCACGAAACGCGGGATATTCATCTGGCGGCGGAGCACGTCGAGCCGAAGAAGCAGCGTGTGCGGCGCCTGCTGCAGGCGCGAATGCAATCGACGGATCATCCACCATCCACCCAGCGTGCGGACGGAGAGGAAGAGCACACCTGCGAGCCACAGCGCGTCAAGATACGGCATGAGATGCGTGAGGACGAAGCGATCGGCCTGGCGCAGCGGAGCTGTCGCCGGCGAGGTGGCCAGGTCCAGATGGAAGGGCTGCGTGTGCGTGGCGGCGACGTTGCGGAGCGTGCCGGACGCATGCGCGATCGGCTGGTAGAAAGCCGATTCTTCGACGGCGAGGGTCGCGACGGAAACAGCCAGCATGCCGAGGAGAGCGCCGAGTGCGAGAAGGTAGCGTGCGTTCGCCGAGCGGCGCGCGAGGGCGAGGTCGGCGATGCGATAGACGATGGCAATGGCGGCGCCCTGCCAGAGGAAATGAACCAGAGTCCAGCCGAGTGCTTCCCAGTGGTGCGTCATAGACGGTGCCTCTTTTGCTCGATGAGAGTGCGGAGTGCTTCCAGTTCCCGATCGTTGACGGGATCGAGGGCGAGCGCGTGCATAGCAAGCTGCGCAGCGGATCCGGCGAACAACCGCTCGCTGATGTCGCGCACGAGCTGGTCCTGCGTCTCGTTCTGCGTGGCCGCGGGATGGTAGATGTGGGCCTTGCCGGATTCTTCACGTTCGACGAGACCTTTCTCGGTCATGATCTGCAGCAGCTTGAGGACCGAGGTGTAGCCGAGCGCGCGCGTCGTGTTGACTTCCTGATATAGGTCCCGAACGGTAGAGGGGCCGCGGTCCCAGAGGATGCGGAGGAGCTCAAGCTCGCCTTCGGTGGGCCTCGGGAGTGGTGCGTGTCTCTTCATGTTTTCGAAGATATACGAAGAGATTCGTAGATGTCAACGAAGATTTTCGTAGGTCGAAAGGTTTTGTGACGAACGGGACAGGCCTGCCAGGGGAATTTGCGTTTGCGTCTTTCGCTTTTTATTCTCATAGTGGTTGGAGGATGAGGATGCGGTGGTCGCTGAGTGCGGTGCAGTTGCGGCAGGAAATTAGTGCGCGAAATGTTGTGCGCGGCGCGGAATTCGAGCACGAGCTTTCGTGGGGCGCGGCCGCGACTGTTATTTATCAGGAAGCGGAAGGCGGCGGCCACGGAAATTTTTTGCCGGCAACGTATGCGCGAATCATGGCGGATCCTGCGTGGCGGCGGCGCTTGACGAAGAGCTACACAGGTAGCCGATTTGTGCCGCGCGCTGGGGATCGGAAGCGCAGGGAGTTAGAGTGTGCGAATAGCTCCGATGCGCTGCTGATGAATGTGTTTTGTTATCCGGGCGTGTTGCGAGGAGTGGCGTTGTGCGGGCTGCTGGGCATCGACACAGGGGCGCGGCCAGAGTTTGGATTCAAGGCGAGGGTTCCGTTGAAGAATGGGCGGGCGGATCGTACGGAGATCGACATGAAGCTTAGCGAGCTGCTGGTAGAGGCGAAGCTCACGGAGGGAGACTTTCAGAGTGCGCCGATTCGACTGCTGGAGCGGTATCGCGATGTGGACGAGGTTTTCGACACATCGGAGTTGCTGGTTCGTGATGATGTCGTGCACGGGTGGCAACTGATTCGTGGAGCGCTGGCGGCGCATGCAATGGGCGGATCGTTTGCGGTTGTGTGCGACGGGCGGCGCGCCGATTTGATGGAGGCTTGGTTTGGAGTGGTGCGCGCGGTGCGAGATTGCGCGCTACGGACACGGATCGGAATGGTGACGTGGCAGGAGATTGCGCGGTGCGTCCCCCCACGGGTGCGAAGGTTTCTCGAAGAAAAGTACGGGATTACTGGCTGACTTGCTCGGACTATCCCGCTCTAGTCCACTGTCGTTGAAGCTTTGTGATCGGCTTCGGGTGTTGTTCCTGCTGCTGGCGCAGGCCCCGGTGCGAGGTTCTTGTAATTCATCAGCGTGTTGAAGAGCATGCGGTACTCGCCAAGATTCTGCCAACGCCAGATGGGGTTCGTCGTGAACATGACGATTTCGCCTTTGCCATCCGGCACGACCACCACCGCGGCTCGGCTCTTGATATCGTCGGCGCCGTTGAATAACCCGCTGAGCACTGACTTTTCGCCGCCCGGAAAACGCATCAGCACATCGTTCTTATCCATCTCCGCGGTCATCCTGAACAAGGGCCCGTTTGCGTAGCGAACCGGCACCGTCTTCGCCGAGTAGCCATAAAAGATCGGATTTTCGGGACGAATGATGTCAGCATCGACAATCGGACCGGGCGCGTAAAACTTGGCGCTGGTATTGCTGGTTTCGATGGTGGGCGCGAGGCCGAAGTCCGCAGGAAAGGCGCTGGACGTGCCGAGCGTCACCAGCAGGCCGCCGCTCTCGGTGAACTTCTGGAACTCCACCACACCGGCCGCGCCCATGCCTCCGGAGATATCGTCCGATGATCCGTAATCTCCGAGGAACTTGAACTTATCGGTCTTCTTATAGGCCAGCGGTTTGTCCGCCTTCGGAATGTCGATGACGAGTTGCTTCGCGGAACGCACCTGATTCGGTATCAGAATCAGGTCGTAGTCTTGCGCAAGATTCCCCTCGAGCACACGCTCTTTGAAAATGAGATCGTAGGGGACTTGGTACTGATCGAGGGTGTAGCGCACCCAGCCCACGTCCTGCGTGCCGGCCCATGTACTGAAGATAGCGAGCCGGGGCAGTGTGGCTTCATGGGTGGCGACTTTCGGAGAGGCAGCCAGGCCGACGACATCCAAACCGAGTTTCGCGGCGAGCGGTTTCAGCGTAGACGCCGCGCTTGTCGGGACAAGAAACGTCCCTGCAGGAAACGTCGTACCAGCGACGGTGAACGGCCTCTCCGCAATCTGCATGGAAACGTCTTTCAGGCCGTAGCGAAGTGTGACCAGATTAGGCGAGCCGTGATCCGGCACTGCGTAGACCCCAGCGGCAGGCACATCTTTCAGCGTTCCTACGGGAGCGTACTGATCGACGGTCTCAACAGCGACCGCCTGCACGGCGATGTCCTTCGTGGGCTTGATCGTCGTGTTGGTCATCAGGCTCATGGTCCATGCGCTGTCGTCGTAGGTGGTCAGGTCGGGGTCAGGATCGGTCTGTTTACCAAGCAAAGTCTTAGCCAGCGGACCATAAGGCTGGTTCGTTTTCACGATGAGCGATCCCGCCGGATAGTCGCCATCGCTGAGCTTGATCGCCGCTTTCGCGCGGCCAACTTCAATGCCCTGCATGCGCAGGATGTGGATGACGAACGCAACCCGCGTGGGGTCTTCCTGATCGGCGGGCAGGATAAAGCCATAGGGCTCCTGCTTCGTGCCCGCAGTGATTGCGTTGCGGCTCTTGACGTAGAAGTTTTCCAGGATGACCTGCGGAAGGACTGCGACCAACTGCAACGAGTTCAGGACGCCAGTCTCCGCGTAGTTCGTGTTGTCGCGCATGGACCACAGAACGTGCTCGTAGGGCGGATTAGGGCGATACCACTGACGTTTCGTGAAGTCGCCGAAGCCGCCACCACCGCCGCCGAGGATGGCCGGACTGGACGGTGGCGCAATGGTGCGCTCCATGGTGGTGGCGCCGGCGTTGCCGAAAATCTCGTAGAAGCGCATCAGGCCGTTGTGATTGGTAGCCATGATGGCGACGTATCCGGGCGACCACGCATCGACGTACCCGTGATTCCAGACACCGGGCATGCCGTATTTTGTGAGCTGGGCCATGTCCCAGTTAGCGAACATCGGCAGCTCTCCATAAACGATCGGATCCCACAGCGGGTTCTGCGGAGCCTGGCCGCTGTAGATGTAGAGAAACGGCACCGACTCATGCAGGTCGTGCATGATGGGCGGATGCCAATCGAGATACCAGCGCAGAAAATTCTGATTCGCCATGCCGGCGTAGTTGATGTCGCGGTTGTCATCGTGTTTGGTGTACTTGCCCCAATACGGAACTCCGGACATTTTTTCGTAATCAGTGATGTCGACGTTATGGGCGAAGTACCAGTCGATAGAGCGATCGCGTCCATCCGGATCAGCCACCGGCATGATGGCGACGATGACGTTCGAGCGAATGCTCTCGACGAGCGGCGAGTCTTCCGTGACCAATCGATACGCCAGTTCCATCAGCATTTCCGGTGGCCCTAACTCGGCGCTGTGCAGTCCCCCGGAAAGCGTGTAGATCGGCTTGGTCTTCGCAATCAGATCGTGCGCGTCTGCGTCGGTGAGGCCGCGCGGATCGGCCAGGCGCGCAAGATTCTTACGATTGTCGTCGAGGCGGGCGATGGAATCTTCTGAACCGACGAAGACGATGACGGAGTCACGGCCCTCCTCGGTCTTGCCAATCCGCAGGACCTTGACGCGGCCGGAATGTGCGGCGAGAGTGTCATAATAGCGCAGAACGTCGGTGTAATACGTGAGTTCCTTGGGAGCGCCGATGTGATGTCCGAGCACGTCTTTGGGCGAAGGCACGCCCGCGCTCGCCGGAAGATGATCGACGAGAGGGCTGATGAACTCCGGCTTCGTCGTCCATTCTTTGACATGGGCCGCGAAGTCCGGGTCCATCGTCTGGGTCTGGGCGGGGGAGGCGGTGGAACAAGCAGCAGCGGCTACGAACAGCGCCACAGCGAGGTGCCTGGACATTTGGGTTGGGTTCTCCGATGTAGAAAATCTTCGCCCATAGTAACGCGCCAGGAGGCGAGAGCGACGATGCGTTTCCGGGGAGCCGGTTATTGCCATACGTGCGGGTCTGCGTCGATCAGACGTTCCAGATCACTCGCAATAATTTTCTCGTCGACAAGCCCCGGATGCCAGTTGCACGCGCCAAAGCTGAGGCCGTCGATGGGGAGGAACGTGATGTGCCGGTCTCCGCGCTTCTTCATGGCATCGACGACTTTTTGCGCCTCCGCTTCGATCTCACCCTCGGCCATATCGGTTGCCCATATGATGATCAGAGCCCCGGGATTCTCTGTTCGCAGCTCCTCCAGAAACTTGAGGTACGTCGCCTCGTAGTCGGCATGCAGTTCATCGCGGGATTTCCATGGCTCGCCTGCATGGAGCGGCGTGGTGAAGTCATTGGTCCCCAGCGCAATCACAAGGACCTGCGGCTTCCAGGAAGGATCGCTGTACTTCGGTTGCTTATCAAAGAGCACGTACGGATACGCCTGAGGCAGTGTGTCGGCTTTAAATCCGCCGTAATTGCGAACCACTCCACGGCCCGAGATCGCATTGATCTGGTAATCGGCGTCGTAGTGCTCGGCCGTGATCGCGCCGAAGGCCTGCGTGTCGTCGGTATTGGCCCAGACCTCGTCCTCGGTACACGCGCGAGTGGCGGAGAGGTCCCCATAGCCGACCGTGTGGGAGTCGCCGATGAACTCAATCTGCCGGCGCCGCCGCGGAGGCGTGAGGACTTTTTCCCCCGACGGCACAGCAAATCCGCCGAAGGCGTTCGGGCCCGCCTGACTCTCCGTCGCAACCAGAACGCTGATTGCGTGCTTCCCTTCGCTTAGCCCTTCGATCGCATAGACACTGGCCTCGGGTTTCACCAGCGGCGTGGCTGCTTGCCCGTCGACGACAATGTGCAGGATCTGGTCGCCCTTCACGATCCGAAAAAACACGGCGGTTCCCCTGAATGCAGCGCGGAAATAGGTTCCCGGCCACTGATATGTAAAATCCGTAGCACCGAAGCTGTTTGGGATGGCCGTAGGCGATGCGAAGATTCGTCCGCCCGTCGACATCGTCAGGGGAGTCAGCGCGGGGAGCGACGAAACCTTGTGTACCACCGGTTGGGCCGCGTGTGCGGTGGCGCCGAGGAACGCAGCGCAGGCAAGCTCGCAGCAAAGTTGCGGGAACAGGCGGAGCACTCTCTCACGCATCCGGATCAATATACAGTCCGGCAAACGACTATTCGTAGCGGAGGGCGGTGAGAGGATCGATCTTCATGGCGCGCCGCGCGGGCAGAAACGCGGCGAGAGCGCAGACGATGAGCACACCGACCAGAATCACGATGTAGTTGGCTGCGTTGCCGGGCTTGACTCCGTAGAGAAGACGTTCGAGGAGCGGCGTCACAAATAAAGATAGGACGAACCCAGCGGTAAGCCCGGGCAAGACCCAGGCGAAGCCGTCGGCGAGGATCATCCGCATGACCTGGCTGCGAGGCGCGCCAATGGCCATGCGGATGCCAATTTCCGTGGTGCGCTGCGCGACGGAATACGAGAGGACCCCGTAGATGCCGATGGACGCAAGCACGAGCGCGAGTCCAGAAAGCAGCATCGCGAGGAGCGAGGCGAAACGGCTTTCGGCGTGGGCGCGATCGACGAGAAGCTGCAGGGGCTCGACGTGCGTGATGGGGATGTCTTTGTTAACGCTGGCAACTTCACGGCGGGCGGCATCGGCAAGGTTCGTGACGCCTGCGCCGGTGTGGAGGACGAACGACATCGAAGGGCGCGGTGCGAGTGGATACGGAACATAGATCTGCGGTCGGACAATCGCGGTGAGCGAGTGGTACTGCACGTGATGGACGACGCCAACGACCACGGCCCAGTCGCGCTGGAACTGGTAGAAGCCTGCGGGCGAGTCGGAGATGTTGAGCTTCTGGCCTATCGGTGAAGTATTGGGCCAGAGTTGGCGGGCGAGGACATCGTCGATGAGGACGACATGTTGATGCTGCGCGTCGTCGGAGTCAGTGAAGTCGCGGCCTTCCTGCAGCGTGGCGCCGATGGTGGTGAAGTATCCGGGCAGGATGGAGCGGTGGTCGGCCATGACAGAGTTTTGCTCATCGGCGGACGCGCCCTCCTTGTAGTAGTAGTCGTACCAGTTGCCGGCATCGTCGAGAGGAAGATGCGAAATAGCTGCCGCGGATCGTACGCCGGGGAGCGCGGCCAGTTTTTGCTGGATCAGGTGCAGCGGCGCGTAGCCGGGCACGGAGACGCGGAACGTGAAGACGTTGTCCGCGCTGAAGCCCGGATCAGCATGAAGAATATTGATGAAGGTGCGCATGAGCAGGCCCGTCGAGAGCAGCAGGACGAAGGCGAGCGCCACTTCTGCGGAGACGAGAAGGCTGGTCCAATGGCGGCGTCGGAATCCGGCGTGTCGATTGGATTCCTTGAGGTCGCGGGTGAGGTCGAGGCGGCGCACAGCCATGGCGGGCGCGAGTCCGAACAGCACGCTGGTGCCGATAGCGACGACAAAGGTGAAGGCAAGAACCCGCCAATCCAGAGTGACGTTATCGAAATTCACGAACGAGGGAGGACGCGCGGCAAGGATGGCGCGGATCGCCGCGTATCCAAGGACGAGCGCCGCCAGAGCACCCAGGGCCCCGAGGAGAAGGCTCTCGGTCAGGAACTGGCGGGCGAGCCGCGAACGCGAAGCTCCGAGCGCGGCGCGGATCGTGGTTTCGCGGAGGCGCTGGCGCGCGCGGGCCATGAGCAGGTTCGCGATATTCGCGCAGCCGATGACGAGCACAAGCGCGACGCCACCAAAGAGGAGCAGCAGCGTGGCACGGACCTCGCGGACGTCATCCGCCTGAAGAGCAAAAACGGAGACACTGAAGTTGGCCATCGAGGCGCGTCCCCCGAGCTTGTTGATCTCTGCCGCGGCGGTGTTCATTTCCGTCTGGGCGGCGACGAGATTGCTGCCGTTGCGGAGGCGCGCGATGACGTGCAGGAAGGCTGGCCCTTGCGGCTCCCATGGGCCGACGGGGAGAGAGCTGAAAACCTCAACGTTGGGCGGGACGCTGGCGTCGTCCGGAAAAATGAGGCGGAAGTTTTGCGGCAAAACGCCGATCACCGTTGCACGGTTGCGGCCGAAGCGGACGGACTTGCCGACAATGTTGGGGTCGGAACCGAAGCGGCGCGCCCACACGCCATGCGTCAGGATGAGGGCATTCGGTGCGTTTTCGAGATCGTCCTGAGGTCCGAATAAGCGGCCTAGTTCGGGACGAGGGCAGAGAAGTGGCAGAAAATTCGAGGTGACGTCGCCGACTTTTATTTGCTCGGCGGGGCCGTCGCCGGGGAGCGCGCCGTTGGTGACCCAGATGCCGGCGACCTGATCGAACTGCGTTGCGCGCTGCCGGATGTGGAAGACCTCGAAGGAGGAAAACGGCGCACGGTTGGAATAGCCGAGTCCGGACCACAAGATCGCCAGGCGGTCCGCGTTCGGATACGGGAGCGGACGCAAAAGCACGGCATTTACGAAACTGAAAATGGCAGTGTTGGCTCCAATGCCGACGGCCAGCGTGACGATGGCGAGCGCCGCGAAGCCGGGGCTGCGGCGCAACTGGCGTAGGGCGTAGCGGAGATCCTGCGCGAAGACTTCGAACCCGATGCCGGCGCGACGATCGCGGACGGCTTGCTTGACCTGCTCGATCCCGCCGGCTTCTGCGATCGCGTTTCGTCGGGCTTCCGATGGAGACACGCCTGCCGCGATCTTCTCGTCGGCGAGCATGTCGGTGTAGGAGCGGACTTCGGCATCGAGGCGGTCTTCGACCTGGCGTTTATGGAGAAGATTCCGAAACGCGGCGCGAATTCTGGAAAGGACGGCCATTTTGTCTCTCCTTAAGTGGCCTTGAGCGCGTTAGCCATCGCGACGGCGACCTTGATCCACTGCGCGGTCTCTGCGCCGAGTTGGCGATGTCCGGTTTTGGTGAGTCGGTAGAAGCGAGCACGGCGATTATTTTCCGATTCGCCCCAGTCGGAGGAGAGCCAGCCTGCTTCTTCCATGCGGTGCAGTGCGGGGAACAGCGAGCCCGGTTTGACCTGAAAGGTTCCGTGGGTGATCTGCTCGATGCGGCGGGAGATGCCGAGGCCGTGGAATTCGCCCGAGCCGATGGCTTTGAGGATGAGCAGGTCTAGAGTGCCCTGGAGGAGGGTGGTTTGGTTCTGGACCATTACGCGTGAGACTCCTATCGATCAGCTATACGAGTGTGCGATGGGCTCATACAGAATGTCAATAGGAGAGTGACGGTCAGGTCGGAATCAGGGCAGGAGGAATTGTCGAGCGAGGCGATCGAGGAGTTGATCCATCTCATCGCAGACGCCGGTGTGAACCGGGGAAGGCTGGATGATAGTCGAGCGCGGGGAGATGAGCCAGTGGAAGCGCTCGCGCTGGGAGAGGCGAGCGATGGACCCTGCGGTTGGGTCGCCGGCACAGATGCGCGGGATGGCGTTGAGGTGATCCCGGATCACCTCGATTTCGGCATCGGGCCAGAGGGCGGTGAGACGCACGGGGTCGAGGTGCACGCGCGCGTCGAGATAGCGCTTTTCGAGACAGAAGACGACGACGGCGGCGTTGATGAACTCCTGGCGCTCGACGCGCGGAACGACGCGGAGGATTGCGTAGTCAAAGGAGGCTGCTGCGGGCACGGATGGCCTCCTGTTCAAAAATAGACGCCGCGGCGAAGCGGCGGGTGAGGAAGTCGATGTATCCGGCGCGGCGTTCCGCAGGGTTGATGGGAGCGATGTCGGCGGGGATCGCTTCGAGCCAGGCCTCGGGGACTTGGTTCACGATGTCAGCGATGAGTGCGGGTAAAAGGCGCTGACGCGCGACCTGGGCGGCCTCCTCAATTTCATTGGCCCAGGGCAGCAGGATGTGGTGCTCGATTTCCATGAAGGGCGATTCTATCCTGCTGTCGCGCGCAGGCCAGTTGTGTTGAAAGAAGAGTGCGGCGCCGTGGTCGATGGGGTAGAGCTTGCGGTGCCAGACGAGAAGATTGGCATTCCGCGGCGTGCGGTCGACGTTAAGGACGAAGGCGTCGAACCAGACGAGAAGCGAAGCCTCGGGCGAGGGCGCGGCGTCGCGGGCAGCGGGGTCGAACATGGTTGAGCCGGGGAGATAGTCGAGGGCCAGGTTGAGCCCGGTGCTGGCCTTCAGAAGCTGCCGGATCTCCGCATCAGGCTCATTGCGGCCAAGAACAGGATCAATTTCAATGAAGACGATTTCGGGGACCCGCAGGCCGAGCGCGCGGCCGATTTCCCCGGCAATGAGCTCGGCGATGAGGGCGAGGATACCCTGGCCGGCGCCCCGGAATTTGACGACGTAGAGGCCGAGGTCGTCGGCTTCTACGATGGCGGGCAAAGAGCCGCCTTCCCGCAGGGGGAGCACATAGCGCTTGGCCTGAACGGTGCGGAGCATGGAAGAGCTAGTGTAGCTGGGTGCAACGGGGAACAGGGCGAGGCTGCTGAACGGCGGTCCTGAACAATTCACGGAACTAAACGCCGCGGGGGTTCGTACTCTCTCCTTCCAATAGAAGTTCTAGTGGTGTATCGTTATTTCCCATAGAAGGTCTACCGAGACGGTCTATTGGAGGAGATGTTGATTCGTTCGAAGAAAGAGCAGGAGTTGTTGCTGGGAACGCTGGACATGCTGATCCTCCAGACGCTGGTGATGGGTGCGGCTCACGGGCACACCATCGCGCATGTGATCGAGCACATGTCGGAGGACGTTCTGCAGATCGAGCAGGGGTCGCTGTATCCGGCGCTGCATCGGCTGGAGGATCGTGAGTGGGTTTCGTCCTTCTGGGGAACGAGCGAGAACAACCGCAAGGCGCGTTTCTACAAGCTGACCGCGGCGGGCCGCAAGCGCCTGCGGGTGGAAACGAACCGCTGGGAGTCGATGGTGGAAGCGATTGGGCGAGTGCTGGGAAATACGGGCCGGGTTGTGGAGTGAGCTAAGCCGAAAGTGAAATACGGAGGGCGGCGATGAGTCTGCGCCGGTATTTGCGACGACGCGAGTGGGATGAAGAGCGGCAGCGCGAACTGGACGCGCACCTCGCAGAGGAGACTGCGGACAACGTCGCGCGCGGGATGACGCCGGATGAGGCTCGACGGCGAGCGTACATGAAGCTAGGGAATCCAACGATGATTCGTGAGGAGATCTGGAAAATGAACAGCTTTGTTTCGGTGGAAGACCTGGGGCGCGATGTTCGCTATGCGCTTCGTCAGCTGCGGAAGAGCCCGGGATTTGCGGCGATCGCGATCGTAACGCTGGCTTTGGGAATTGGCGTGAACACGGCGATTTTCAGCATGGTGAACGGGCTGCTGTTCAGCTCGATGCACATCCGTCAGGAAAACCGGATGCTGGAGATTGGCTCGCGGCAGAAGGGGACGCCGTGGCAGCCGCAGTTTTCGCTGGTCGAATACGAGGCGCTGCACGGCCAGACGAGCGATGTGTTCAGCGACGCGGTGGGCGACGCGTATGGGCTGGACGGCCTGAGCATGGAGGGCAACAAGCCGGATCGGGCGTTCACCGACTATGTGACTGGGGATTATTTCGATGTGCTGGGCGTGCAGCCGTATCTCGGGCGGCTGTTCCACGCGGGCGAGGGCGTCACGCCGGGGGCCGATCCGGTAGTGGTGCTGACCTACCCGTACTGGAAGCGGCACTTTGCCGCGGATCCAAATGTGGTGGGAAAGCATGTGCTGCTGGATGGACACCCGATGACGGTGGTGGGGGTGACGGCGAAGGAATATCACGGAGTGAACACGGCATTGTCTCCCGAGGTGTATTTGCCGTTGGCGATGATCGTGCCCATCGAGAGCACTCCGCTGAGCGAATACAACAAGCCGACGAATCGCAATCTGCGGCTCTATGCGCGACTGAAGCCCGGCGTGACGAAGCAGCAGGCGAACGCAACCCTGGAAGTGGTGTCGCGCCGACTGGTCGCTGAGCAGCCGGTTGCGGACAAGGACATAGAACTGGCGTCCTTTCCGCTGTGGGTGGGAAGGAATGCGGGCTTCGATCCGCAGAATGCAATTGGCGAAGTGGCATGGTTTTTCCTGGGACTGGCAGGGATGGTGCTGCTGCTCGCGTGCGTGAACGTGGCGAACCTGCTGCTGGTGCGCGCGACAGTGCGCGAGCGGGAGATGGTGATCCGGTCAGCGCTGGGCGCGGCGCGGTCGCGCCTGATTCGGCAGATGCTGACAGAAAGTATTTTGCTCGCGGTGTGCGGCGGGCTGGCCGGCATAGGGCTGGGATTGTGGGGAAGCCACCTGCTGAGCTCGATCAACCTCGGCACGGATTTGCCTCTGCATTTCGATTTTGGGTTTGACTGGCACGTGCTCGCGTTTTCGATGGTGGTAGCAGTGGCCGCGGGCGCGGTGGTGGGGATTGTGCCAGCGCTGCGGCTGGCTCGGGCGAATCTGAATTTGGTTTTGCGCGAAGGCGGACGCGGCGTGGCGGGAGGCGGGCACAGGTTCCGCGATGCACTGGTAACGGTGCAGGTGGGCAGTGCCATGATCCTGCTGATTATTGCGGGACTGTTCACGCGGAGCCTGACGCAGAGCGAGCACGCGGAGCTGGGGTTCAATCCGTCGAATGTGCTGACGATGATGATGGACCCGGGCGAGATTGGATACACTGATCCGCGAGCACGGGATTTTTACGATCAGCTGTTGCAGCGGCTCCGCGCGGAGCCGGGCGTGAAGTCGGCGACGATCGCGCAGATCGTGCCGATGGGAGTGGTGGGCAATGGCGGGGACGCCATTACAGTCGGCGGATATCAGGCGCCGGCGGGGCAGAGCGCCGCACCGGTCTTGTACAACCTGATCGCGACGGATTATTTTTCGACGCTGCAGATTCCGATGGTGCAGGGGCGGGACTTCAGTGCGGAGGACGATGAGAGTCATCCTTATGCTGCGATTGTGAGCGAGGCCATGGTGAAGAAGTACTGGCCGCGTGGCGACGCGATCGGAAGGACGTTTACGATGAACAGCGATCCCGCGCATCCGCTTGTTGTGGTAGGTGTGGCGAGGGACGCGCGGTATCAGGGATTCCGGCAGGCCATGCCCCCGTATTTCTACATACCGTTTGCGCAGCACTACACGGGGAATTCTCTGGAGACCCTGGAGGTGCGGACGGAAGGCGATCCGGGGGGAATGCTGCCGGAGTTGGAACGAGCGATTAACGACATGGCTCCCAATCTGCCGGTGTTCGACGTGAAGACGCTGCATCAGGCGCTCTACACACCCAATGGGCTGCTCCTGTTCCAGATCATCGCGACGCTGGCGGGCGTGATGGGCACGCTGGGACTAGTGCTGGCGATTGTGGGAGTGTACGGCGTCCTGTCCTATGTCGTGAGCCAGCGCACCAGCGAAATCGGCGTACGCATGGCGCTGGGTGCTGGACGCGGGGACATTCTGAAAATTGTTTATAAGCAGGGAATGTGGATTGTGGGGATCGGACTCGCCGTGGGGCTGGCGGCGAGCTTCGGGATCGCGCATCTGCTGCACAGTTTGATCGTGGTCAGCCCGGCCGATCCTGCGACGTATCTGGGAGTATCGGCAATGCTGGCGGCGATTGCGATGCTGGCTTGTTATATCCCGGCGCGACGTGCGATGTATGTGGAGCCGATGAAGGCACTGCGTATGGACTGAAGAGAGGGTACAGGGTGCGGAATAGCAGGGCGGGGATGGGTTCGCGCCCTGCTTGTTCCTGAATACGGAAATTCCGACTCAACTCAGCGAGCCTCGCGTCAGAAATCCAAACGCAGCGCGACCTGGCCGGTGCGGTTTCCGCCAAGTCCCTGTGGAAGGACCGCGGTGAGCGCTCCGAACGTCGACGTGTTGCTGATGTTCGTCTGCGGCGGCGCGAAGTTCGAGCGATTCAGAACATTCGTGAACGTCGCTTCGAAACGCAGCTTGTAGCGCTCGTGAAGATTGATGTTCTTCGCGAGGCCGGAGTTGACGTTGGCGAGGCCCGGTCCTTCGAGTGTCCCGACGCCGCAATTGCCAAAGCGGCCCGCGCCCGCGGGCGTTTCAGCGAAGGCACCAGGGTTGAAGAAGATGCCCGGCGTGGTGCTCTTGTAGGGATCGCCGACGCCGCAGTCGGGGCGCAGGATGGCGCCGCCGCCGGAGCGCACGGCCATGCCCGTGTTGGACTGATCGAACGCGGGACTGGTGGTCGGCGTGAGCCAGTCGCCGGACTGCAGAGTAGTCACGGTGCTCAGGTCCCATCCGCCGAAAACAGCATTGACGGGGCGCGGTCCGTTGAAGGGGCGGCCTGCGCCGAAAGGCAGCTGATACGTTCCGCTGATCAGTGCGCGATGGCGCGGCGTGGCGACAACGTTGCCGCGGTCAGCCTTGAGGTTGAAGCGATTCGCGATTTCTACGGCATAGGCTTCTTCGCCGGAGAAGACGGTCGGCGCGTCGCTGCCCTGCGCGTCGCTGATGTCTTTTGCCCAGGTGTAGTTCGCGTGGAGCGAGAGGCCGTGGCTGGTGCGATGCTCCCACTCGCCAATGCCGGCTTCGTAGTTGGCGTGGCCGATGTTGTACGACGACATGAGCAGCGTCCAGTTCTGGTATGGCGCGCGATTGTCGACGAAGACGCCCGCGGTCGCGCCCGTATCCCACGGAGTCGTGCTGGGCGCGATCTGATTCAGGTCGATGGTCACGGGGAGGCGGTAGTTCGCCATGCCTACATAACTCACGCGAGCGACGTCATTCTGCGTGACCTGATGCTCGACAGTAATATTCCACTGCGCAGCTTGCGGGTCGCGAAAGTGGGGATCGTTGGCTTGCTCGAGGCTGCCGCCGCCGAGGGTGACGGAAGTGGTCGCGGGTGCGGTGGCGGGGAACTGGAACGCCGGCTGCACGACGGCGGTGCCGCCATTGGCGCCAGAGACCGCGTTGACGTTGGTGAGCAGGTTCGAAGTGGGATTGCCTGCGTTGTTGAACGACATGGGCCCGAGCGTTGTCTGCGTGAAGATGCCAACCCCTGCGCGAACCACGGTCTTGTCGTCGTTGAAGGGACGATACGCAATGCTGACGCGCGGATCGAAATCCCACTTATAGAGCTGCCGCAGGCCCTGCGTGATGTGGTCCTGGCTTGCGGTCATCACGTTGGAGCATTGCAGGGCTTTGTTGCCGAGCGCGCAGGCGTTGAAAGTGTCAAGAAAGCCGGTGTAGACGCCCTGCAA
>Ga0302326_10006639_pt1 | contig 25913 bp, 19 predicted proteins | sample Palsa_T0_3_FD_202264 | JGI IMG/M metagenome (GOLD analysis project Ga0302326, IMG submission 202264) | Peat permafrost microbial communities from Stordalen Mire near Abisko, Sweden - Palsa_T0_3 | ecosystem: Environmental > Terrestrial > Soil > Palsa > Peat permafrost | place: Sweden: Abisko... | reverse complement strand
TTCGATGTTGCGAAAATCGGTTGACGACGTAAAATACATTTTGCTGCTGATGCCATCGGTCCAGAAGTAAAGCCCGTCTTTTTCTTTTTTTATTTCTGAAAAAAATCCGTCTGTTATATATTCGCCGATGTATTTCGAGGTGATAGTGTCGTTTACCGGTACAGTAGTTATTTGTTCAGGCTTTTTGAAACCAGACCAATTGTATACCAGTGCTATGGTATTAACCAGTTCGAATAAAATGGACGCGTTTTCCGAATTTACAAATATCGCAGCTCCTTTTCCATTGGTCAATCCACCAATGAACAAACCCGAGAATCCCTCGTTACTGGCCGTATGATCGAAGTACTTTTCGCCGTTCCTATTCTGTATGAAGGTGCCCATTGCCACATCATTTTTGTAGGGCGTTACATGCAATTTTACCATTTCCTGGTTCGACACTTTTGATGACTTTCCCTGGTCAGCCTGCTGTATTTCAAGAATGTATTTGCATATATCTGTCGGTGTAGTCCATAATCCTGCCGCTGCTTTTTCCGGGTATACAAAATACTTTCCCGGGACTTCATTGCCGTTGCTTTTATATCCTGTTGCAAGATTTTTTCTTTGGCTGACTACTGGGGGCTGATTGTAAGAACTGTTGGTCATTCCCAATGGCCGCAGCACATGCTCATATATATATTGCTCATATCGTTGCTTTGTAAGGTCGGTAAGCATTTGTTGCGTTATAAGTATGCCTCCGCCGGAATAGCGGGCTTCCTTACCCGGTTCTGCTATCGATCGTACGGCTTCTGTATTGGATGGAGCCCGGCCGTCTAAAATATCGGTGACCGTTGCAATTGCACTATCCCGTTGGTAACCAGGGAAACCATGAACACCCAAGCCTGCGGTGTGGCTGAGCAACTGGGCGGTTGTAATTTTCTTGCCATGGGACACGGTGTCATAAGGGAATTTCCAGTTGACCAGGTATTGGTTGATGTCCTGATAGAGATCCAACTTTCCATGCTGCGCCAGTTGTAAGATACCAACGGCATTTAATGACTTACTGATGGATCCAGGTTCAAATAGGGTATTGGCAGTTACTTTCCTGTCTTCGTTTTTGTCAGCATAACCATACCCTTTGGCCCACACAATCTGGTAATTATCGATAACAGCGACACTTAGTCCCGCTACGTTGTAATGCTTCATCCTTTCAGAAAGGGTATACAGTTTACCGTCGATAACCATTCCTCCCGATAGATTGGTTTCCACCCGTGCGATCTGTTCGTTTACGGCTTTGGAGTAGGGCTGCCGGGCGGTGGCTGCTGACAAGCACTGCAAAAGAAGTAGTAAAAAATTGATTTTTCTCATAGTTGACAAACTTATCCGATATCCTGACGGCGCAATCAGAAATGGTGTAAAAAGGTTGTAAAACAGTGTAAATGCTGTTTAAAATATGTTTACATTCGTCTTGTAAGTTCAAGATTATCAGTATGAAGCGTTTCTACTACTTCTTATTTGCCATCCTCTCAGTAGCCCTGACAGCGTTTACCATGGCATTTGTAAATGCGATCAATGAGCATCCTGATAAGCACCTGGAGATTGTGCTTCGTAATATCGGGCACCAGGTTTTGCTTCATTCCAAAGATTCGACGTCCCGGGTATTGCCGATTGAAACAGTCAATGAAAACACCTTCCGGATTTCCTTTGAGAATAGTTTTGAGTTTGCGCCCGATACGTTAATGAATCTGGTGCATCAGCAACTGGCAAAAACGGACAGGCCGGGAGATTATACGGTGAGTGTAAACGAGTGCTATCAAAACCAAACCATTTTTGCTTATGAAGTAAACACAGCCAGTGGCGATTTGAAACCCTGCCGGGGACGCCAACAGAAAAAAGGCTGCTATGTAATTGAAATTTCATTCCTCGTAAGAAAATCATTCAACTACGGCTGGCTTTTGCTTGCATTTATCCCGGTAGCTTTTGGAGGGCTTTATTTCGCTCGCAGACGGAATAAAATTTCAGAACCCCAGGAACTTATAGAGGAAAAGGTTGATGAATCTCTACCAGGCAAAGCTGAACCCGTTCCGGTCATTGCTGATTATAAAAAGTTGGGGAATTTTGTATTCTTCGAATCAAAAGGAATTCTTAGCCTTAACGGCGAAACCATTGAGCTTTCCGTTAAAGAAGCGAAAGCACTAAGCATACTTGCATCAAACCAGAACCAGGTAGTTGGAAGGGACCTGCTGATGAAGGAGATCTGGGAGGATGACGGCGTTTTTGTGATCACCCGCAATGTGGACGTTTTGATATCCAAACTCCGGAAGAGAATAAGCGCTGATCCGTCTGTTAAGATTGTAAATGTGCATGGCAAAGGATACAAAATGATTTCGTAAGCCACGCGACAATCAATTCGGCTGCTGCAAGTTATTGCACCAGATCGCTAAAGGCTTGTAAATCAATCGGTATCTGGTTAGATATCTGTAAACTTGGGGGAGCGGCTTAAAGCCGGCACAATGTGCCGGCTTTTTTTTGGACATCATTAAAAATAAATTTGCGAAGCCGATCAGTTGCATATATATTTGTGCAGCCAATCGGCTTCTTATTTAATAATCATGAGACGAGACATTTTTCAAGCCATAGCAGATCCCACCCGGCGAGCGATCCTCGTCCTGGTGGCCGTGCAGGCAATGACTCCCAACGCCATTGCGGAGCACTTCGACATTACGCGCCAGTCCATATCCAAACATTTGCGCATCCTGTCTGAATGTGATCTGCTGGCGCCAAAGCAGGAAGGCAGGGAAATTTATTATGAGCTTAAAATCGATAAGATGAAAGAGATCGATACCTGGCTCGATCAGTTCAGAAAGATCATGCAGGAAAGCTTCCAACAACTCGATGAAGTATTGTACACCATAAAAAATAAGAAAAAATGAACTTGCTATTTGATTTTACCGTTGACAAAGCAGCGAAAAAAGTATTCATAACGAGAGAATTTGATGCCGACCTATCGCTGGTATGGGATGCATTTACCAAAGCAGAAATCCTTGACCAATGGGTAGCCCATAAACCTTGGATATCAAGAACAAAAGTTATGGACTTTAAAGTTGGTGGACGAAGATTTTATGCGATGGTAAGTCCAGAAGGACAAGAGCGTTGGGTAATTCAGAAATACACTTCAATTAGCCCGAAAACCAATTTCAAAATGTTTAATGCTTTTGCAGACAAAGCTGAAAACCCTGAATTACCGGATTCTGATTAGGATTACACTTTTAACGAACAGAACGGAAAGACAACAGTGCGTATTACTATTTATAATGAATCTCTTGCCCGTATGGAGAAGATGATTGAAATGGGCTTTAAAGAAGGATACACTGTGAGCATGACCAACCTGGAAAATCTGTTGACGGCTTTATCGAAAAAATGATTTTCGTTTTCAAAACGGCAGTCAAACAAATAAAAAGGTAACGTATTTAACAACCTAAAAAATAAAAATTATGGCACTAATCAATCCTCACATTAACTTCAACGGAAATGCCGAAGAAGCATTTACCTTTTACAAATCAGTATTTGGCGGAGAGTTTGCAAAGATTATTCGTTTCAAAGACCTCGCAAGTCCTGAATTCCGGGTTTCGAAAAAAGAAGAAAATAAAATCATGCATATTGCTTTGCCCATCGGTAAAAGTAATATGTTAATGGCAAATGATGTTCCGGAAATTCTGGGAAAAACAAACGAAAATGAGAACAGAAGTAAAATTGCAATAAGTGCAGAAAGTAAAGAAGAAGCAGACAAATTATTTAATGGGCTTTCAGTGGAAGGACAAATAGAAGGGCCTATTGGTGATAGTCCCTGGGGTTCATATTTTGGTTGTTTTAGAGACAAATACGGTATTGAATGGATTGTGGAATTTGACCCAAAATCTAAAGGATAATTGGCTTTCACGGGAGGCGCTATCGCAAAAACTTATCACAGATAAGGTTTATGTTTTTATACATGCAATACGCTAAAAGCGATGAGATCATCTACTAGCTAATTAGATATTTGTCCAATTAGGGGAGCGGAAGTTCAAACACTTACAAAGGTCGCTAACAGCGGCCTTTTGCTTTTTGCAAACAATTTGCAAACACGGTTTGGCGAAGGTTTTAAAAGAACTATGCCCCAGGAAGCACAGCCCCAAATTCACCTATGAAGTATTTTGTCCGGCTATTAACCATGGTTATGGGTGAAAAAAAAGTCTCTATAAACAAATTATGACTGGCAAGCAGGATCGCCGCCTTCCATTTCATTGAACCTCATTCTTCCAGGACTTAGAATTGATCAAAATCCAGAAGATCATCAAATGTGAAATAATCACCAGGGGCGCATAGAACGTATAGATAAACCAAATGCTACCAAGGTAGTAACTCGGCAAATTCACCGCAAAGATGCCGCGTAGTGCGTTTAGAAGATCCAGGAATCCCCACGTGTTGAACACCCACGCCAGAAGAACGCCAACACGCCAGTTCCTCCGGAGAGCAAAGACAGCAACGAAGGCTAGCGCAGCTGCTAAGAGATCGCCATAAGCCGTATTCAAAAGGACTTCTCTGGGTAGTTTCGGATCGACCATACCCGGAACTAATAACGTCATGCCCAAATAGCGAAACAAATGCACAAAGAGCAGCGCGATTAGCGCAGAATTACGAGAAAGTTTGGTCAGGTACGGCCAAACGTACCACGCCAGAACGATAGTAAAGACGCCCACACTCAGAAGAAGCTGTAGCCAGAAAATTGAAATGTTGTTCATTTGCCTGAGATAAATTATAAGATGAATGCAAAAAGCTGCCTTTTAAACCTGGTTTCAATTGGGGTCGAATACCTCAATCCATTTGTTGCATCACTTGATCGGATTTGAGGTTACTTTGCACAGTTTTATAGTTAAAAGAATGTTTGTTGCGGCCAAAATCAATACCGACAGCGGAATAACTGGCGGTTTTATTCCGAGAGGCAATACATTAGCCGGGACGTTCGGCTGAAGGTGAACATATATGGCCGTAATCATAATTGCGACTACAAGACCTGATCCGAAAATGATGAAAGTGAAAAAACGCCTGGGGAGTATTTTGTCTTTATAAATTAAAGTCACTAATAGGATTAGCCCCGCAATAATTTCTGCACCCACGCCAAAAGGAAATGCAAAGCCGCCTATGCCGCTGGTAATTAGCTGAGTGTGAAACCAACCGTTAAACGGATTTATCAATTTTAAAGCGCCGAACAGAAACATAAAAATGCCCAGTATCCAAGATCTGGTTTTTAGAAATTTCATCAATACTTTTTTTCATAAAGCTAATGTTTATCATTTCAAGCTGTTTGACTGGCAGGTTCAAATATTTGACTGAAAAGTTCAACTACGTCGAGGCTTACGTGCAGCGGGTATGCGCGAAAGCTCATCGACCCGTTGCGTTGTCCTCAGTTGTATTGATCCGTTGCGGTTTACCTGCTGCAGGTATCCTGCATTTGCTACCGCGCCCGGTGGTCATATCAATCCTGCTCGTGGATCGTTTGGACGTATGTCTTGCCGTATGGGTAGAACAGTTCCTTGCGGCCTTCCTGCCACGCACGTTTCATTTCGGGCGTGGTAATGTCCCAATCCGGCCTGCATTTCCTGGTGACAGCGCGCAAGTCCTGACGCAAGTCCTCCATCGTCGGCCTTCCAAAGAACCAGTACCCACAGTAGATCTTGTGGATGATGAGATCCGGCTCAAGAACAACAACGTGAGGGATCATTGGATTGTGCAGAGGATCCGTATATTCGGCGATGTCGAGATCCTTTTGCACAACACGACCCGCGTCGGACAGAAAGGGCCAGTGTGCGCCGACTCCGCTACGGTATTCATTCGTCTCCGCGAGGTTATCCGTGCTGATGGTGACAAGTCGGCAATAGCCTACTTCCATTTCACGGTATAGCTGGATTAGCCCTTCATTTTGGCGTCGATCCTTAGGGCAGAAGCCTCCGCGACTCAGCACGACGATCATGGGGTCCGTTCCCTGGAGTTCGGACAATTTCCGGTGTGTCGCTGTGTGGTCGGTTAGCTGGTAATCAGGAAAACGAGCTCCAGGTACGATGTCATTTCGCATGTTCTTGAAAGTGAATAGTTAAATAAATTTGTTGCATAGCTAAATTGGAGTTTAAGTCAGCCTAATAATCGGAAACTGGATGGAGAAGCTTTATATTTTGTTTTAAACGACCTCGAAAAATGCGCGATGTCCTTGAAACCAACCTCATGGCAAATTTCACCTATAGACAACTCGGTTTTTAAAAGCAATTCCTTTGCTTTTTCAAGTCTTTTCTCTATTAAGTAATTTGAAGGAGTATCCTGAAATTGCTTTTTGAATTCCCTTTTAAAAGTCGAAAGACTTAAACCTGCCAGATCCGCCAGTTCGTTTATAGAAAGATTAGAATACAAGTGACTTTCCAAAACTTGCGAAATGGTCACATAACGGGGCGAATATAGATCATAGAACAAAGACGAGATTGTCTTTGCATGACATGACCGAAATAATAATAAAACTATTTCTTTCATTTTTAGTAACAGCAAGTCATGGTTCATTGCTTGCGGGTGTTCGAAATAGAGTGCCAGGCCTTCTATGAAATTTATAAAAAATAAAGCCCCCTTGATTTCACCCACATCTCTTTTTTCAGATTTCGGTTCAATAACGGCAGGAAAATCAGCCTTATATATTTCCTTTAAAATATCAGGGTAAAGATGAACAGCATATACTTCACAACTCTCACGGTTTAGATCGCCAATAAAATCTACAAAAACATTCCCGCATTTTAACATTACACAATCATTTTGAGGCAGGACCAGTTTTTCAGTCGCCGAATATATAACGGTGTTGGTATATTTAAAATGTAAAAAGCAAGCTTTATCCTCAAAAAGTGTCGATAATCTATGAGGAGGCTTGATTATAATTTTTTCAATAACACATTTATTATTGAGGGAAAAGTTTTCTCGATTTAATATCATTGTTGAAGCGTCGGGTTGAATATTTCAGTAAGCTTGGCCATCCTATTGGGGCAATCACCCGTCTTCCCTTTTCGCAAATCCCACCGTATCCCGATAGACCTGGGGAGAAACCGTCGCGTTGTTCTTGAAGAATCGGCTAAAGTAAAATTCATCGGTAAACCCAAGTTCATAGGCGATGGCTTTCACGGGTTTGGACGTCAGGTACAGTTCGCGCTTGGCTTCAATAGTGATACGTTCCGCGATAAGGCTACTCAGGGTTTTATTAAAATGCCCTTTACTCAGCCGATTCAACGCCCTGGTCGAAATATTCAAAAGATCGGCATATTCCCCCGGACTATGCTTGGTTTTAAAATGTTCTTCGATGGCGTCCTTTAGCGTTTTCAGGATAAAAGGTTCCCTTTCATGCTTGAATTCCCCGGACTCGTTCTGATCCAACTTGATCCTTGAGGCATTGATCAGAAATATTTTTAAATAGGAAATTAATAATTCATACTGCGCCAAGGCAGGATTTTGTACCTCCCTCTTAAGCGAATCGACGATAGTAAGCAGGGCAGTCATTTCGGCATCCTGCAGTCGGATCAATGGGAATTCATATATATTATTAAAGAGCACTCCGTTACAGGCGACCTCTTCCTGGTGTTTATGGATACAGAAGAAATCGGGGTGAAAATTGATCAGTATTCCCTTGCATTCACCTTCGGCCCTGATCATAAAAGGCTGGTAAATGGAAAAACAGATCAGGCTGTTACTTTCAAAGGCGTATTCTGACAGATCGGCCCGGAACTTCCCGCTGCCTGCTGTTATGATGACGATGGAATAATAATTGTAATTCTTCAACACTTCAAAGTAGGAGTCGTCCTCAAAAGCATAGAGCTGAAAGGCCAATGTCTTAGTTTGCGGGTTGATGAGCGTAAATGTGGTCTGAGCGGTCAAGACGATAATATTTATTTTAAAGTTCGATCCTTTTCGCTAAATAACGGCGGTTTCAACCAACTGTACCTCCGGAAAATCGACTTTCACTTTCGCAGCATTGTTGAAGTAATTGGTCAGCACATTGAGGGCGACATGAGCAATGATCTCCGCGATCCCGGCATCAGTATACCCTGCATCCTTCAGCGCATTGACGTCAGCATCGCTGACGAGACCCCGCTTCCTGAGCAGGGCTTTTGAGAAATCAAGCGCGGCCTGGGTTTTGGCGTCGGCAGAACGGCCCTCCCGGGCGTCGGCTATCGCCGTCGCGTCGATGTGGACGAGCTTTTCGCCGATGAAGCTATGGGCGGCATTACAATATTCACAGCTATTTGCATTAGCCACCGTGAGGGCAATCAATTCTCCCAGTTTGGCGCCAAGGACTCCTTCGCCCAGGGCGGCGTTAAAGGACAGGTATCCATTCAGAACGGCGGGAGAATTACCCATGGTACGCATCATATTGGGAACCATGCCTAATTTGCCCTGGATGGCGGTGAAAAGATCTTTTGACTTACCGGATGTCGTTTCCGGATCGAGTGCCGCTAAATGTTGCATTTTCTTGATTTTTTTGTTTGTCATTATTGACATCACAAAATTACCTACTAAGGAAACGCAAGTACATGGACAAAGGTGGTGAGGTCATGGATAATTAGGCCAAAGGTTCAAGGCACAATATTTTTTCTTCAGATTGACGAGATAATTTTTAAATTTGTAATGTGACGACCACAGCATATAAGAAATCGCGCGCCAAGAGACGCGCCTAATTATTTTTCTCCTCCTGGCGCCCACGTGCCTACTGGATTTTCACAATTCCTTTTTTATACAAATTCAATGCTTGTTTAAGGACTGATGCAATCCTTTCAACAGGAAGATCCTTTGTTTGGTCAAGCAACATTATTTTCATCCTCGATCGCTTTTCCTGTATCAAAAAGGACTGATCAAAATGCTTGCCTTCTACAAGACCAATGTATGGCTGCTCCAGTTTTTTGTGGACCCACAAATAACAAAACATTTTACCTCTGTAGCAAAAAAAGGGCATTCCATATTTCCATTCGTTGGTAATCTCTTTGTCCTGGGACAGGATAATTGATTTCAAAGCCAATAGCGTACTTTTTATTGGCTCGGCCTGTTTGAAATAAAAGTCGTCGATCGCTTTCATGTTTTTAAGCTGCCGGCTTCCTCTTTTTAGGCAAAGCTCTGTCATGATTAAACTTCTCGTCTATTATTTGGATACCAAGCGCAATTTCCAGATTTGATATAGTTTCAAGGGTCAAATTTTCCTGCCCCTTTACAATTTTGCTGATTTGCTGCGGAGATATGCTCATCCGTTCTGCTAACTCCTTTTGGGAAAGATTTTGAGCTTTCAGGGCATCCAATATCCGTACCGCAATAGCCGCAGATTTTTTCAACCAGTCGCGATTGTCACGACGGAATTTCACCTTGCCTTTCCAATCAGATGGTTGGTCGGATATTAGTGTAGATAATTTTTCTTTTAAATTAGTCATCCTCATAGGTATTTAAATCCTCAGGATATGCTATTCCATTGCTACGGAGATTTTGCGGCTTACCGTCCAAATGAATTGACCAAAGCCCATCCTCCGAATCATCTGGTACAAAGATAGGCACTAATTTCACAGAATCAACTTATAGGTTAAGTGTCGTTTTTGAACCAAGGGAAAATTGCCTAATAAAAAAAGACAGCGCGATATTGAATGGCTATAATTTCGTTCAGGTGAAACGAAAGTCATTTTTTAAATATCAAAAATGCCCTGGTAATTGCATAGATGCCATAGATCATGACTCCCGTGAATATGAGATAGACACCGCCGGCAAGTGCCATTCTATCCATTGTCAATAGGACCCCCGCGATCAAATAAAAGCTGCCGCCGAAGAAATGCCTATAGAACTCCTTCTGATCAGACTTGTCCTCTTTGACATTTTGCAGGATCAATTCCGCATAATATTCCTCGCAGGATCGCGCGCGGGTCAATCATTGGCGTCGCGCGCGCCCCGGTCACTGACACCTTATCTGCAATTTCTTGGAAACGAGGTCGCCGTTTTCGGTGATACCGATCACGGTGGCCAGGTAGGTCGATTGTTCGTGGTCGGTGAAAAAATTGAGCCGGGCATTACCATTCGCGTCGGTGAGGACGTTAGCGCTCCACCAGAGGGTCGAACCCTGGTCGGGAGCGGCGGCTCGCTTCGTGTCTTTTTTGTCGTAATTGGGAATGGGAAAATCGGCCTGGTTCACATATCCCCTTGGATAAAAGATCGTTAAGCCCTGTGAGTTGACCTGCGCGACGTCCTTGTTCTTTTTCACCGTATTGATGAGGATGACGCCACCGGCGCCCTCTACGCCGTACAAAGCCGTCAATGGCCCCATGAGGACCTCTATAAAGTCGATGCTGTAGGGATCAAGGGATTGCAAAAAGGAACTTGCGTCACTTTGCGACGGCATCTGAACGCCATCCAAAATGATGATGGATTGCAAGCCTGCGCCCCCGGGATCGAGAACAGCTCCACTATTGGATGTTTGTGCGCCTTTAACGGAGCCGATACCCGTCTTAAATCCGGGAGCGGTCTCGATCGCATTGACGATACCATTGATCGGGTCGTTCGCAAATTTGTCCGACGTAATGATGTACGAGAATTGACTTACACGTTTGGACTTATCATAACTTACCGCTTCCGGGGCCACGACGGTAGCCGGCTTCAATACTCCATTGCCGCCCAAAAGCGTGTCAGCGATAAGAGCACCCCTGAGACGGCGCAGGGTCGCCAGTTCCGACTCGCTAAATGCCGTTTTCAATCGCGCCGGCGTACTGAATTCGGGAAATGGGAATTTGTCCAGGATGATCTTCCCCTCCTTCCCTTTGCCATCCCGGTCTGTGATCTTTATACTGAACTGCGTCCCTTCGTCGTAGTCGGGCAAATGAATGCGGAAGCGGCCGTTGCCATCGGTGGTATCGACCAGGAAGATCCCTTGTTTGATCGAATAAAAATTGACGGTGAAGTATTCCAGTGGCTTGCCGGATTTGTCGACGGCGCTTCCCACCACATCCAACAGGTTGCTGTCTACATTATGGGCCGGAGAAGCTGTAGCCGGCGGGTCGGCCCGGTCCGTCCACTGCGGATAGCGATTACTTTCCGTCAGCATGAGCAGGTCCATTTCGTCATGGGAGTAAGGTATGGGCAAGTCGCCATCGCCGGCATACCGGCTATCCGCAACCGACACGGCAAACAAGGCCTTTACCGGGTGCCCATTGCTTTGAGAGCCGACGCTTATATTCAGGTTTACCTTCTCCGCGGGTCCATAGGACGACTTGTCCGAAGTGAGGACGATACTAGCCGTGTCCGAGTTGACAATATAGAGCGCCCGCTGGCTTACTATGCGGTTTTGATCGTCAAACAGGTAAAGATCGGCCCGGCCCCGGGGGAAATTGTCCACCGGTATATCGACCTCGTACATGTCGGTCCCCGTCGACGCAAAGCAAAGGTTATCGCGGCTGATACCCAGAATGCGCGTGGTCTTGTTCTTTTTGTAAAGTGAGTCGCCAAGGGAAACGCGCACGCGGACCTGGTGTTCTGTCTTGCTGACTATCGACAGCTGATAGGCGAACTGGTCGATAGCGGGTAGCGGATAGCTCCATTCATGTTGCGGCCCTTTGATATGAACCAGGTATTTCCGGGGATTGAACGCGTCGAAACTGAATCGCCCCAGCCCGGGTGTGCCGGTGCTGAATTTGGCGACGGTATCACTGCGGGTATCGGTCACGTATCCCGCAAGCTCGAGTGGTCTACCCTGGGCATCGGAAGCCCGGAATGCAATGTTTGCTGTCGTCCCGGCGATTATCGAGCCGCCTTCGGGAAAGAAGCGGAGCTGGGGGGCGCTGGAGTCTCTGACAGCGACGACAGGCTTAAAATGTTGCTGAAGGGCGCTTCGATCGGGTTTGTATCCATTCAGTACATAGACCGGCCTTACGAAAATGCGATTGCTGTCTTCGTTGAGGACATTTCGTGTATAGCCACGCAGCCAGTAGTAGCCCTCTTTTAGCGATCCGGGCAACAGCATCTTCCCATTGGTCCGCTGTTGGTCGAGGTTGAACAGCAATTGGCTGACGACACTGTCGTGGCCATCGACGAGATCGACGAACAGGTTTTTGCTGATATGGATAAAGTGGTTGGAAGAGGAATCGAGGCACCAGGCTTTCAACCATATCGTTTCGCCGGCGAGGTAGAACGACTTATCCGTTAGCACGACGATCTTCTCCTTTTTATCGGACCTGATGTGACGGACAAATCGACCGGCCAGGCTATCGAGATTGGATTGGGCGCCGGCATTCAGGCTTAGCGCCATACAAAGGGCGAGCAGCAGTTTTTGGCAAGGCAATGGCGTAGTAGGCATTTTTTCAATGTTAGACTTGGAGGCGCTATTATAGACAGGAGGCGCCAAGGCGTAAAAACGATGGGAAAGAACTATTAAGATAACAATTTTTTCCGAATTCGTAATCCAGGTTCCCGAATTCGTAACCGCCTGGGCAACCGCATGGTGTAAATTTGCCGTTCAGTTTTACTGAACATACTTTGAATATTCTCATTAACAGCATAAACCCCGCTATTCCTGGCGGGGTTTTGTATTTGGGGTGGCGCGATCCTGCCGCAGCGGGGGATCCTCGTTGGGGTCGCAGGCGCTGCATTGACGCCGCGGATGGCAGGCGGCGAGAGGTGCAATCCGGAAGCGGCGCAGACACCTATTCGGTCCGTAGGCTTTTTACCGGGTTGGCCAGCGCGGCGCGAATCGCCTGAAAACTGATCGTAGCCAGGGCTATAAACAGGGAAAGCGATCCGGCAAGAGCGAAGACCCACCATTCGATATCGATGCGATACGCAAAATCCTGCAGCCACCGGTGCATGATAAACCAGGTTATCGGGGATGCTATCACGAACGCTATCAGCACCAGGCCGATAAAGTCGCGGGACAACAGGAGCACGATATTCCCTACCGAGGCGCCCAGCACTTTGCGGACGCCGATCTCTTTTGTCCGTTGCGCCGTGGCGAAGAGGGAGAGACCCAGCAGACCGAGGCAGGCGATGAAAACGGCGAAACCCGCAAAGATACTAAAGGCCTTGCCGAAGAGCTGGTCATTGGCGTATTGTTCGTTGTAGTGCTGATCCAGGAAATAATAATCGAAAAGGTTGCCGGGGAAGAAGCTGTCATAGGTCTTTTTGAGGGCGGCGATGGTGGCGGGCACATCCGCAGTTTCGATCTTTATCGAGATGTTGCTGCCATTGCCATAGGCCGGCATGAGGAGGGTTGGTTCGATGGGAAAACGCAGGGACTTTTGATGATAGTCGCCGATCACGCCTATGACCGTCCATTGCCGTTGTCCCCGATAGATAGTTTTTCCGATCGCATCTTCGGGGCTTTTGAATCCCAGTAGTTTTGTTGCGCTTTGGTTGACGATGATATTGTGCCGTTTCCCAAAATCCGGGTCAAAGTCGGAGTAGGTATAGTCCCGACCGGCCAGCAGTTTTATCTTATAAAGCGACAGCCAGCCCGCGCTGATGCCGTTATGCCGCATAGTAAAGTGGACTGTATTGTCCTGTCCTTCCCGCCGGATATTAAAACTGCGGCCCGTCTCGCCACCAACGACATTCCAGGAAGCCGCTGCGCCCTGAATGCCGGGTATTTGCTTTACCTGCTGCATGAAGCTGTTTTCGCGGGTCAGAAAGGTAGAATCATCGGGGGTGAGACCCGGCCCCGACACCACAAGGACCTGGCTTATATTCAGCCCCAATTCCTGCCTGTTCATAAAACGGATCTGCCTGTACACTACAAAGGAACCGATGATAAGTGTCACCGTTATGGCAAATTGCCCGATCACGAGCCCTTTTCGCAGGACGATCCCCTTTTTCGAAGAAGTGAACTTTCCCTTCAGGACCAGGATCGGCCGGAAGGAGGACAAGACGAAGGCCGGATAAAAGGCGGAGATGAAGATACCGAGGAGCAGGAGTCCCAGCAAGCCGATGGTGACCACATATCCGCCCAGGCTTTTTGCAAAAAGATAGGAAAAGGAAAGTTGATGCCCGATGAGGGAATTGAACGGGGACTGCAGCAGGAATAGCAGGGCGAAAGCCAGGACGAGTGCGATGATATTGATGAGAAATGATTCGGTAAGGAATTGCCGGACCAACTGGCTTTTTGCGGCGCCGATGACTTTTCTGACGCCCACTTCTTTTGCTCTTTCGACCGAGCGGGCTGTAGACAAGTTGATATAGTTCACCCAGGCGATGACGATGATGAATAAGGCGATGATCAGCAGACCCCATACGACTGTTGCGCTACCGGTCTTGCCGATCTCGTATTCGAAGTCGGAATAGAGGTGTGCCCGGGACAGGGGTTGGAGGTAGAATTTCTCAACGCTGCCGGAGATCTTGTCACCCTGGAAATGCCGTTGACTGAAACCTTCGAATTTTGCTTCCAGCGCTTTGGGGTCTGCTCCGTGCCGCAGTTGGATATAGTGCCAGAAGTCGGAGTCCTTGAAGTCGTAATCCGATTCTTTCCAGGGGTTCTTGCCGGTATATAGTGTCCGGTAGGAAAACAGCACGTCGAATTTCAAGTGGGAGTTTTCGGGAACATTCCTGCAGAGCCCTGTGACCTTATAGGGGATCGTATCATCATCGACATTAATGGTCTGGCCTACTACGGAGGCAATGTCGGCGTCACCGACCTTAAAATATCTTTTGGCGGCATCCTCTGTAATAACGACGGCATGGGGTTCGAGCAGGGCGGTGTTCCGATCACCCGCGATCATGGACCAGGAGAACATATTCAGAAAGGAATTGTCCACGAAAAGCGATTCCTGTTTCCCATATTGTTTCGTATCCTTCCTGACGATCACCGGGCCATTGGGAAAGAGCCGGCTATGGTTGATCACTTCCGGGAAGTCGTCCTGCATGGCTTTGCCGATAGCGGAGTAGGTGATGGTACCATGCTGGATGAGCTTCCCGTTCTGATAGCGGTCATTATAGACCCGGTAGAGGTCCCCGATATTCTTATTGAACTGGTCATAACTGAGCTCGAAGTTTACGTACTGCAGGATGAGCAGACAGGCGGCCATGCCGAGCGATAGTCCGACGACATTGATGAGGGAAAAGACTTTGTTTTTCCGGATGTTCCGCCAGGCCGTAGTGAGATAACTTTTTAACATAGGAAAGGGCATCTTTAGCTAAAGACACCCTTTCCTACAGCATGTTGCATGGGCCTAGTTATATCCCGGATTTTGTTTCAAATAGACCTTCCCGGTCGCATTTTCAGCCTGTATTTCGTTGAGCGGGATGGCAAAAGATTCATTAACCCCCTTGGTGAAGAAAGCGCTATTATTCACCCGCCAGAATCCAGTCCTGTTCTTTTCCACGTTGACATAGGTGTTCAACGTATTCGCCATGGTGCCCGTCCCATTGTCCCATCTTGCGAGGTCGAAGAAACGGTGTCCCTCCATAGCCAGCTCCAGCCTTCTCTCCATTTGAATGGCGCTGAGGGCATAGGTCTGTCCCTGGGCGCCAAATGCACCGGCAGGATAGGGCTTTATGGAATAGTTGCCTCCCGGTGTCGTTTGCGGGGAATAGGTACTCGTGCTGGCGTTATAGGTTGCATTCAGATACACCCAACCGGCCGGATTGGCGGCCCTTGTACGAATCATGTTGACATAGGTCTCCGCCTGGTCGAGATTGCCGGCTTGCGCCTCGCATTCCGCAGCCCACAGGATGACATCGGCAAAACGGCAAAGGTTGACATTATTCGCATCGTCTTCGGGGGCGCCCCAGAATACCGTTTCCGTAGAAGAAAAGGTCCCTTGCTGGCTCTTGGCATAAGAAGACTTTACGGGAACGAACGGACCATCGTCTTCCAGGTCGCGAACCCAGGTTGTGTCGATCGTGCCCCAGTCAAGATAAGGCTCACCCGGTCTGCCGGCCACCCAGTCGAGGCGGGGATCGATCGTACCTGCCCAGGGTGTGTTGACGGGATCGCTGATCAGGGGAGAATTGTTATAGCTGCCGTCCAGCAGTGGCAGCCCGTTGGCGTCGGTCTTGTACGCCTGTACCAGGTTCCAGGACGGGTTATTGAACCCGCAACAGCCGGGGCCGTGGTTATAGGGAAAATCAAGCTCATCACCCGTATCGCCGTTGCCGCCGTTGTTTGCAGTTGCCGACCCATCATTGACAGAAGCCTGGCAGGCGAAAACGCTTTCAGCACTATTCTTCTGGGCAGGGTTGAAGTTGCTGAAATAATCGGGATCGAGTGAATAAGGGGTGCCGTTCGCGGTCGTACCATTTTGAATGACCTGGGTCAGCAGGGGCAGGGCGCTGTCGTACTTCTGCTGATACATGTACGCCTTTGCAAGAAACGCCATGGCTGCCCATTTGTTGACCCGGCCAATATTGGGCTGTGTGTTCGGCAAATTATTCACGGCATAAGAAAGGTCCGCTTCTATATCCGGCCAGATGTTCACGTAAGCTCCGTTCACATAATTCGGCACATCCAGGTTGCTGGCGGTAAATTGAATGAGCTCGTTGACATAAGGGAAGTTGTCAAAGATCTTTTTCCCTTCGAAATGATAATACCCGCGCAAGAACCTGGATTCAGCCTCATATTCCACTGTATCCGAGGGAGCCAGGCCAGTCGAGATCCGCATGGTGCGGATGACGTCGTTTGCCCGCTGGATACCAGAATAAAGGACAACCCATTTCTCATCGAGGTAGGAGCTGGTACCGGACTGCGCCAATGACCAGGTCATCAGCGGTATGGCATCCGGCTGATCGGAGGGGGTAGAACCCTTGTAGGAGTCGTCGGCGCATTCGCTGCCATAAACATAATTGGAGGCGGCGCTGCCATTTCCCAAATTGGCGCCGGGCACATTTTCGCCGGACAAGAGGGAATAGGCCGCGATCAGCAGGCCCTGAACACCGGAATTATTGGTCACATTCGTTGCAGTCAGGGATCCCTGCGGCTGCAGGTTTAATTTATTATTACAGGAGTAAATGACAATCCCCGAGGTCAGCACTGCAGCGGGTACTATCCATTTCAATACTTTTTTCATATAGTTCAATTTTATCAGAATAAATTAATGTATCGCTACACTCACACCCACGTTATATTGCCTTTGATTATTCGGGTATACGCCGCCGTCGATGCCAAAAGAGGCATTCGTACCCGGGTTCAATTCAGGATCCAATCCGGAATAACCGGTGATAGTGAACAGGTTCAAGGCCTGGGCATAGACCCTTATCCTGTCGATATGCAGGTTTTTAATCCCATTGGACATGATATTGTAGCCGATCGTCAGGTTCCTCAACCGGAGAAAGGAACCGCTCTCCATGGTATAGGAATTAAAGACAGCCGAGTTGCTGAAGTTGGCGCTTTGTTCCAGCAGCGGCGACTTCGCTCCGGGATTGGCGACAACGGCCGTTGAATCATTGATATTGGTGGGTGCGCCGGAGGAATTGACCAGCGTAGCCGAATGCAACGCTATCTGCTTGCTGACCTGATTGCCAAATAACTGCGGGAAATCGGTTGACCCCTTCACTGAATTCAGGATCTTGGCGCCTATCGAGGTATAAAAGAACGTGTAAAGGTCCCAGTTCTTATAGGCGACCGAAATATTCAGGCCTGCGGTAAATTTCGGATTGGGATTGCCGAAGAAGGTCTGGTCACTGGAATTGATCTGTCCATCATGATTGACGTCGGCATATTTGAACCGGCCGGGCGCTGCGTCCTGCTGCACCGGAGATTTATTGACGTCGGCCCAACTTTGAAACAGCCCGATGACCTTATAGCCATAAAATTCACCGAGCGGATGACCAGGTTGTATCCTTGACGTGATCGTCTGCGCGCCTGTAGGTTCATTAAAATATAGCGTACCGGCGGGAAGGCTCACGACCTTGTTCTGATAAGAGGTAAACGTACCGGTAATGTCGAACTTAAGCTTGTTGTTGACGGCAGACCCGTGATAAGTGACCGCCGCGTCGATCCCTTTATTCTGCACGTCTCCCGAATTACCGTATGGAACCGCAGCAGAGCCGATCGTTCCCGGTTCAACCGGAACAAACAGTAGTCCGTCGACCTGCTTCTTATACCATTCCACGGTTAAATCGATCTTGTTATGGATCAGGGTGGCATCGAAACCTATATTGGTGAGGATATCTTTCTCCCAGGTGGTAGCGGGGTTGCCATACTGCTGTGTATATAAGCCGCCCGCAGGAGTAGTACTGGTCCCGTTGATATCATAATAGGATTGGTTGACCTGCTGCCCGTACAAAGTATACGCATTGGTGGGGTTGATATCACTGAGTGAGCCTGACTTACCCCAGCCCCCGCGGATCTTCAGGTCATTGAGCCAATAGACATCTTTCATGAAATTTTCCTGTGAGATCCGCCAGCCGCCTGTCACGGAGGGGAAATTACCGTATCGCTGGGCAGGGGCGAACACCGACGATCCATCCCGGCGAATGGTGCCGCTCAACAGGTATTTACTATCCCAGTTATAATCCAACCTGCCGAAAAAGGAATAGATCGCCACCCGGTAGGGGGTTGCGTAATTATTGTAATTAGGCTGGGCAACATTGGAGTTATTCGTCTGGGTGGAAGGCGCTCCGAAATTCAGCGTCCAGAGATTCGGGTCGACCGTCAGATTGCTCGAATCGGTGACATAGTAATTGCCCCTGGTCGTCTGGTTGGCCTTGCCATTCTCATAAATATATTCCTCGCCACCCAGCACAGTAAGATTGCTCCTGCCCCACTGATTGCTGTATTTCAGGGTATTGGTCCAGATGAAGCTGTTGTTCAGGGCCCAGGTCTCCTGGTACAGGTTGGCGGCGGTATTATTTTCCGCATTTTCATAAGGGGTGGAGGCAAAGGCATTGTTGTAGGTATAATCGACCGTCCCCCCTATGCTGGTATGCGCGGTAAAATGCCGCAGGAAATCAACGTCGGTAAATACATTGCCGACGACGTGATAGTCCTGGTTGATATTATTGGCCTGGCGCTCCTGGATGGCTACCGGATTCGAGGCATTACCCGTGCCCAATGAAATGGTGCCGGCATAGTTTCCCGCAATATCATGTACGGGGATGATATTGGGAGTCTGGTAGGCGGCATTGATGGAGTTCGTGCTGTTGACGCCCAATGCATTCAAATAGCCGGGATTGCTTTTGTAATAGGCGTAGAAATTTTCCCCGATATGAACATGATCGTCGATCAAAGCGAAACTGGTGTTGGCCCTGACTCCATAGCGTTTCACTTTGGTATCGATCAGGGTACCGTCCTGGTCCAGGTAATTGAACGAAAAAAAGTATGTCGACTTACCGGAGGAGCCGCCGACAGATACGTTATGGCTCATCATGGAAGCCGGTTTAAAGATGTCCTTAAACCAATTGTTGCCATTCCGGTCGGCCAGCGTAATATGATTGCTATACAGGTTATAGTCCGCGAGGCTGGTATTCGGGGCGCCCTGTGGTGCGCCTGCCGGCGTGATATAATATGGCAGGACGGGGGTTGGACCGCTGCCGTATTGGGGATCATTCGGGGCAAGACCATCATCAAAGGCCATGGCCCATTTGACATTTCCCGTCTGTGTCGGCGTGGCCAGATCCCAGCTATGGCTGAGCGGCCGCTGCGTCCCATAATACGCATCATAATTAACCTTGACATTACCACTCCCTTTTTTGGTCGTAATGATGATAACGCCATTGGCGCCGCGGACGCCATAAATGGCTGTCGCGCCGGCGTCCTTCAGGACCTGAAGGGATTGGATATCATTCGGGTTGATATCATGCATAAGTTCCGGCACCCCGTCGACGAGGATCAGCGGATTCGAATTACCCGGAGAGGTAATACCGCGAACGAGCACCGTGGCGTTCCCGCCGGGCTGACCCGTCGAGAAGACGGTCACACCCGCAGCCTGGCCTTGTAACAAGGATTCGGTGCTTCCTGAGGGGCTCGCCTTCATGTCGGTGACATTGACAACGGAGACCGAGCCGGTGATGTCCTTTTTACGCTGCGAAGTATAACCGGTGACGACCACATCATTTAAAGTGGTGGAAGTGGCCGTAAGGGCAATATCTCCTGCCGGAGTACCGCCTGTTACAGGTACTTCAAGCGTGGAGAAACCTACGGCGGAAATAATGAGTGTTCCATTGGCGCGGCCGGGATTGATCGAGAAGGTGCCGTCGGAACCCGACTCAGAGCTGACCTTCGTGCCCTTGACCGTAATGGTCGCCCCTGGTACGGGCGAATTGTCTGTTTTGTTGGTCACCCTCCCGGTAACCACATTCTGGGCATAGACGGTGCTGGTAAGGAGGAGAAAAAGCATTACCACACAACCGGCCTTAACCGGCCCTCTTTCTTTCTTTGGCATAAGCAGTCGTTGTTAGATTTTTTAGAAATTATTTAACTATGACAAAACTAGAAGTGAAGTTGCCGATCTGCTATTTTTCGGCCACATCATCACTACATCATCCGATAGAGAATAGCCTTTGATCAATCGATCTCACCACATCTTTCCTACATCAAACCGGATGTTTAATGTGCAGGTTCCGAATTACTGACGAAAGCGATGTGTTTACTATCGGGCGACCAGGAAGGCGCGTTCAGGGTTCCCTGTCCACCATACAAGTAGGCGACCACGCGGGGCCCGCCCGGGGAAGCCAGCGGCATCACCCGCAGCATGACGTCTTTGTACGAAGGATGAGAGTCGGGATCTATGTCCATAGGGAAAGAAATAAAGACCATCCACTTGCCGTCCGGCGAAATATGAGGGAACCAGCTGTGGTAGTCGTCGAAGGTCAGTTGTTCTTTGTCCGAGCCATCGGGATGCATCCGCCAGATCTGCATGGTGCCGCTGACATTCGCGTTGTAGTAGATGTATTTGCCGTCAGGGGAATACTCGGGGCCGTCCACATGGGTGTGGTTGCCTTCGGTCAGCAGGGTCTCTTTATTGTCCTTTAAAGACACCTTATACAGGTTATAGTTGGGAGAGCCGTTGCGTTTGGCGACGATGGCTATATCTTTTGCGCCCGGAGCCCAGCCATGCAGAAAGGACGGTGTGTTCTCCGTGACGAGTTTGGGATCACCACCGGATAGCGGCAGGGTAAAGACGAAGGAGCCTGCCGTGCCGTCGGGCTTGCCGCTGCTGATGCCGAGCATTTTGCCATCGAAAGAGATCATATGGTCGTTATTGATCTTGTTAACGGCTCCGGTGTTCAATTTTTCCGGTGTGCCGCCCTCGATGGGTATGGTATAGAGCGACCCGCCCTCATTGAAGAGGAGTTTTTTGCCATCCGGCAGATAGTTTGGGGCTTCGAAGCGGCCCGGGGCTTCGTGGATGACCTTGCGGCTGCCGTCGGCGACGTCGAGGATCTCCAGGCGGCTGCCGAGTACATCGCGCACGGGCGTTTGTACCACGTGCGGGTTGGAAGTGTATTCATGGATGACGGGTTTGTCGATGCGGACGTTCCAGATCTTTGCGCCGGCGACTTTAGAGGAATCATGGGAGCAGACATATACGCCTACGAGCACGTCCTTCTGAAGGGCGTCGGTCTCGCATGTTCCGACAAGCTGCAGCGGCTCACCCGGATGGGCGATCTTCATGGTGATGGTCTTGCCGATCCTTTGCAGCTGGATGGTTTGGCCGCCTTTTTTCGGATAGAAGCGCTCTTCTTCCGGGTCGCGCATGAACATCCCGCGATAGGGGCGCCATTGAAGCACGACCAGACCGTCGATGTGTTTGCAGGCGTTGGCGCTGGCTGCGCCTTCGTCAGTGGATTCGCGGATCATCCAGCCGGTCTTGCGATGCCCGATAGCGCCCGAGGTATCGCCGATGAAGGCGAAATCGGCCGTGAGGATGAAGTCGCCGGTGATCTTTTTGTACACAAACTGGAACTCGTCGCGGTTGAACCAGATATTGTCCCCGGCGCCAGTGACCGTATAGGATTGGGTGGTCGCGTCATAGGTGGCGTCGCCTGACAGTTTAGGATGGCCGATATCCAGGTGGTCGTCGAAGATGCCAACGGGGTGCTGCGCGAATATTCCTGTCGTCATAATTAAACAGGCCAGAAAAAACAATGATCTTTTCATATGTAGAGCTTTTTTTTGAGCATAACAATCCCATCGGCGGCCGGAGGTGTTTTTTCCGGCGCCGCAACCCATGTGCGGTTCTGCGATTAAGGATTAAGGTGTTGCACCTCCGCCTTGATATTCCATCCTTCCAGCCGCAGCTGTGGGGCCTGTCCAGCCAGGGTCTCGCCCGGGCAACTGACCTTCACCGTTATTGACTGCCCGGCGGGAATGGAGAAATAGTTATCGGACCAATAGCTGGGTAAGACCTCCTCGTCCCGTACTATGAGCTGCGGGTTGAGAAAGAAAGCCAGCTTTGAAGAGACATTTGTAAACCGGATCGTCCACCAGGAGTAGCCGTCCCTTTTTTCCGCCGCGAGCACGGTAGCCTGGACCGTGGCCGTGGGCATTGCGCGCAGGTCCGCGAAATCATGGCCGGGCGACATCCAATACACGTTTTGAGAAATGGGCTTTCCCTGATCGTCCTTCAGTCGCAGCAGGACGAAGGAGACGCCCTGGGTCTGGCTGAGCACTTGTTTCAGGGATAGTACCTCCTTAACATCGGTGGTGTCCAGAGCTGTGTTACCCTGTTGCCGAAAGAGGGAATTGCCCGTCATCCCGACGACCTCGGCCTCATATTGAAGCCCAGATCTTTTGGTATAAGTACGGTTGACGAGGGCCACCGCCGAATCGTCGAGGTTGAGCTGGATATGGACCTGTTCACAGGCTCTTTGCATGAAATAGTATCCGGCGTTGGGCTCGAGATACCAGTCGTAAACCTGCCAGATGACGCTGGGGAAGGCGGCATTGAGCTTCCAAAGCATGACCCCGCCCGTCTCGTTGAGCTTGTGCCCCGCTGCCTCAAAGATAGCCCGGTAGCCCCCGGCATTCATGAGCTGCATTTTTTCCGAAAAGTCACGCATGCTTACCGGCGGGCCGTAGCGGTCGGACATAGCTTTATAATAGGTGTCGTAATGGCCGTTGCCGGTGCAGGCGTCGTGGTAACCCCAGGTATCGTTTAGTGGATAGGGCAGGTTGTTATCGGGGACAAGGTTGGGAATGATCTTTGACAAACTATTGTATGGCGGCTGGGAGGGGATGCCGGTCTCGTCCTTGAAGAGCCAGTCCCTGCCGGCGTCGACATAACGATAGTAAGTGGCGTCGTCCTGCCAGGAATAGGGGCCGCCGCTGTATACGCCGGCGGGTTTGTCATCAGGCCAGGAGCCTTTCCAGTCTTTCGGGGCTTTGGAGAAGCCGGAAGAACAGGGGATAAAGGGACGGGTGCCGTCTAATAAGGCGACGTTGTCGCGCATCGCGTTGTAGAGTTCTTCGCGGGCATGGCCTTCGTTGCCGCCAGTCCATACCAGCAGCGAGGGATGGTTGCGGATGCGATAGATGGTGCTGATCACGTTGTCGATGAATACCGAAGACTGCAGGGGCCAGTCGGCCGATCCTTTGAATCCGCCGTTGGTATCGCCGGTGATCCAGAAGTCCTGCCATACGAGCAAGCCGTAGCGGTCGGCTAATTCGTAGAAGTCATCCGTTTCGCCGAGCCCGCCGCCCCAGATACGGACCAGGTTGACATTGGCGTTGCGGCAGAGTCTTAATTCATAATCGTAGCGTCGGTAGTCTCTGTTGAGCATCATATCCGGCACCCAGGCTCCGCCGACGAGGTGGATCTTTTTGCCATTGACGAAGAAGTCGCGCCGGACCCAGCCGTTGACCGTAGTGGCGGAAGAGCTGACGGTACGGACGCCGAACACAAAAGACGTGTCATCCGAGACGCCGCCATCGGTTAGATACTGCAGGCGGATCCGGTATAACCACGCTTGTCCGTAGCCGTTGGGCCACCACAGGCGCGGGTGATGCATGACCAACGCTGAAATATCGGTGGCGGAGAGCTTTATTGTTTGTGATCCGGCGGCGTCGATGTTCGCATCCCGGCTGAAGTGGACAGCCGGACCTGTAAAGTTTTCCGGCGTGATGGTCACCTGCAGCGAGCCGTGCTTTGGATGAGCATCGTTGTTGGACAAGACGAGGTCGAGAGATAATCTTGCGAGGTTCGTATCGGGCAGGTCGGTGATGATGCGGGGCCTGCTGATAACGACTTGTCCCGTGGTCCGCAGGTATACCGGCTGCCAGATCCCGATATTGCGGTCGCGCACTTCGGGGATCCAATCCCAGCCGACGGAGCTGAGCATAGTTACGTTCTTCCCGATATCGCCGGTGGGCCCGCCGTTGTCGTAGAAGTCTTCGAGCGCTTTGAGTTGTGGCGTAGACGGTTCGCCGGGCACATCCAGCGGATAGATCTTTACGGCCAGGGCATTCAGCCCGCCTGCATGGATGGCAGTGCTCACGTCGAGGTCGAATTCTTCGAACATGCCGACCATCCTGGAAGAGTCGGCGATAAGCTTACTGTTGACCCAGACCTCGGCGCGATAGTTGATACCCTTGAAGATCAGTTGAAAATGCCGGCCCTTGTCGGAAGCGGGTACCGAAAATGTCGTGCGGTACCAATAGGGCTTTTTCCAGGGGTTTGGCTGACCGGGCAGATAGCTGTACTGTTCCAGGTGATAGTCACGGTTAAAGGTGTCGGAGGCGTCAGGGATTAGCATGTTGTTCATGCCGGTATAGGGGTCGGGATAGACCTTGTTGGCTACCAGGCCCGTCAGCACGGTGGAGGGCACGGTGACCGGGAACCAGTAATTCGCCGGCGTATAATCCACCGATGAGAGGGAGTCGCCATTGGCTTTGACCACAGCGGAAGAGAGCAGGGTAAAGCGGGTCAGCTTAACCTGCCGCACGGGCTGGGCAAGCAGCGCGAAAGGAAAAAAAAGCAGGCAAGCAAGGACGTTAGTTCGACGCATCATTAATAATCCAGTTTAGCTAAATAATCGTAGTCGATCCGGATGCTTTCAAATGCCGAATGAGTATATTCTTCCTGTTCGAGGAAGAAATGCTTCATACCCGCCTGTTTGGCGTGCTGCAGGAGGCCTTTAATGTCCACCTGTCCCTGACCGAACTCGGTGCTTTGCTTGCGCACTTTGTCCATGTCTTTCAGATGCCAAAGCGGGAAGCGACCCGGATAGGTGGAAAAGTAGTGAAAAGGATCGTGCCCCGCGGCCACAACCCAGCCAAGGTCCATTTCCATGGTCACCAGGGCAGGATCGGTATATTTCAGCAGGACGTCGTATAGGACGGTGCCCTCTACGGTGTCGAATTCCGAATCGTGATTGTGATAGCCGAAATGAAGTCCCGCCTTTTTACATTCCTCCCCCAATTGATTAAAGGTTTCAGCGGATTGTTTGTAATGGTCTGCCGTCTGGCCCGGGGAAGGGAGGACAGCGGAAATGATGTATTGCTGTCCTGTTTCAGTTGCTTCTTCGAGTGATTTCTTCCAGTCGTTGTCAACATGGATATGTCCGCTGCGGAGTCGCATGCCCAGGTCTGTTGTGATCTTCCTGATCTCTTTTGGAGCGAGGCCATAATAATTGCCCTTGTCGCTGCGAGCCGATTCGAGTTCTTTAAAGCCAATGGCGGCCAGCTGTTTCAGGGTGCCGGTGGGGTCGGCGAGCATTTCCTTGCGGACGGTATAAAGCTGGATACCAATGTCGCTGACCCTTGTCCCGGCCGGATGCGGCCTACGGGAGGCGGAGCGGACCAAACGTGGAAGGAAGAGGCCGCCTGCGGCGAGGAATGCCGATCTCCTGATGAATTCGCGCTTCTGCATATGCAATCGTTTTTAGTATTTTAGTTGCTTCCCATATCGGTATTGCTGACGAAAGCAATCCTTTTTCCATCCGGAGACCATGACGGGGTATTCATCGACCCCTGGCCGCCATACACATAG